>Ga0209571_1000056_pt1 | contig 289795 bp, 300 predicted proteins | sample EBPBio102011_DNA_FD_185866 | JGI IMG/M metagenome (GOLD analysis project Ga0209571, IMG submission 185866) | Wastewater treatment Type I Accumulibacter community from EBPR Bioreactor in Madison, WI, USA - Reactor 1_1/10/2011_ DNA (SPAdes)... | ecosystem: Engineered > Bioreactor > EBPR >... | reverse complement strand
TGCCTGCGTGGGCGTCGGGTAATGCTTCAGGGCGTTCGGCAGCCACTTTAATCGCATCCCAATCGACGAAACTGAACCCAATCCGCTTTAAGTGGGCTGCAAGATTGCCGATCGCCCGTCCCAAACCATACTCGTCCCGCGCGGTAGCCGCCTGATCGGCGTATATGCTTCCGACACCAGTCCCGGCCAGAAGCGCGCTTTCGTCACCTGGACGCGGCTGATCCGTCCCGACGGCGTGACGATCGCGCTCGGATCGCCCACCACCGACCCCGTCGGGGTCGGTGGCGTTCGAGCCAAGGTCGATAGCCATTTTTTCGAGCGCTTCGCCGACTCCTTGCTCCAATCGGCAATGTTGATCGGCGGCAATCTCGCCGCGCGGTCCGTGGGGGATTCGGTGGTGGTCGCGCTGCCCGGCTCCTTTCCCGGCAGAAGTGCGACGATGCCGGCGACGCGGATTCCGCCGACGCTCAGTGTCCGGCAGGGAACGAGCATCAGCGTCTTCGTCGCGCGCGATCTCGATTTCACCGGCGTAGAGGCACCGCGATGACGGCGCAGCTTGCCGACCGGGTTTATCTCAGAAGCTATCTCGAACCGCTGGCATTCGCGCTCGACCGCGCCGAGGTCACCGACATCTATATCAACCGCCCCGGCGAACTGTGGACCGAGACGCTCGGCGGCGCGATCGAACGCCACGAGATTCCGGCGCTCGACGACGCGCTGCTCGCCCGGCTGGCACGACAGGTCGCGGCGCTCAGTCACCAGGGGATCAGCCGCGAGCATCCGCTGCTCTCGGCGAGCCTGCCCGACGGCTCGCGGATCCAGATCGTCGTTCCGCCCGCGACGCGCGGCGATCTGGTCATCGCCATTCGCAAACATGTCTCCGCCGACCTAATGCTCGACGACTATGTCTCCGCCGACGCCTTCCGCGGCGTCCGGACGACCGGCCATGCGCAGGAGGCGGCCGTCGACCGGGTGCATGGATTGGTCGATGCCGGCGACATCGCCGCCGCGCTGCGCGAGACGGTGCGCGGGCGGCTCAATATCCTGATCTCCGGGGGCACCTCGTCGGGCAAGACGACCTTCCTGGGTGCGCTGATCCGCGAGATACCAGCCGAGGAACGGCTGATCCTGATCGAGGACACTCCCGAAATCCGACTGACGCATGAAAACGCCGTCGGCCTGATCGCCGCCCGCAGTGCATTGGGCGAAGCCGCAGTGATCGCCAACGACCTCGTCTCGGCCTCGCTCCGCATGCGTCCCGATCGCATCATCCTCGGTGAGTTGCGCGGCCCGGAAGCCTTCGCCTTCCTGCGCGCGATCAACACCGGCCACCCCGGATCGATGACGACGATCCATGCCGACAACGTCGAACGAGCGTTCGAACAGCTCGCGCTGCTGGTATTGGAAGGAGGCTCGACGCTCCAGCGCGAGGATATTCTCGCATATGTGCAGACAACGGTTGATGTGGTGTTGCAGCTTGGTCGCGATGATCGGGGACGGCATGTGTCGGGAATATGGGTTACGGGAATGGAGCATAAGGCTAAGAAAAGCTGAGGCCGCCGCGCGATTTTCCCGACATGCCGTGATCCAAATCAGGCACTGTCTTCTTCATAGGATGCTCGAAGTTCGCGCTTCAAGATTTTACCGATCTGGCTGCGGGGCAACTGGTCGACGATGCGCAAGTCAGCGAGACGCTGCGATTTTCCAACGCGCTGGTTGGCATATTCCAGCACCTCCGCCGACGATGCTCGTGGGCCGACGATGAATGCGACTGGTGTTTCACCCCATCGGGCTGAGGGGATTCCCACCACGGCAGCGTCATCGACGTGTGGATGGGCGCGCAACACCTCTTCGAGATCCGAAGGGTAGATATTGAAGCCCCCCGAGATGATGACGTCCTTCTTGCGATCCATGAGCGTCAGGAAGCCGTCCTCGTCGAATTTCCCGATATCGCCGGTGCGCATGAATCTGCTTCCGTCGGGTGCGGTCCAGATTGCTTCCTCGGTCGCGCCCGGCCGATTGTGGTAACCCAGCATGAAATTCTCCGAGATGCCCACGATTTCGCCGACTTCCCCTGCTGCGAGTTCGACGCCCTCTTCGTCGATGATGCGCATATCGGTGCCCGGCGCGGGGCGGCCCACCGTATGCAGCTTGTCGGGATGAGCGTGCGCGCGCAGAATGCACAGCCCACCACCCTCGGTCATTCCGTAATATTCCGTGAGGCCTCCAGGCCAGCGCTTCAGGATCGCGCGCTTGAGCTCGGGCGGGAATGGGGCCGAGGTGCAGAATTTTTCTCGGAACGAGGAAAGGTCATGGGTGTCGAAGCCTTCGCTCGCCATCAACCTCTGATATTGAATCGGCACCAACATGGCATGCGTCACGCGCTGCTCTTCGGCCAGAGTCAGGAAAGCTTCGGCGCCGAACTTCCTCATCAATATCGCGGTGCCACCCAGCGCCAGCGTCGGCAGGAGGCTGATCAGCGTGGTATTGGAATAGAGCGGCGTGGACAGCAGCGTGACGCAGCCCGGGTAATATCCGCAAGCTTCGCCGAGCTGCACATGCGCCTCGCGCATGGCATGGGATTGGACGATGCCTTTCGGTGTCCCAGTCGTTCCCGACGAATAGATGATGTTGAAGCGGTCGGACGAAGCGATTTCTGCCCACTCGAACATTTGTCCCTCCGGCAGTACTCCTGCGGGATCGGCGATATCGGTCAGGCTGGCTAGGGGGGCGGGCAATTCGCAGTTCGCGAGCATCGACCCGGCTCCCTCATCAACCAGGACGATCCGCGCGGCGCAATCGCCGATCATGCGAGCAAGACTGTCGGCGGTTGCAGATTGGGGGAGCGGAGCGACGACCGCCCCCATGCCGACCGCGCCGAGATAGGCGATTACGTAAGAAACCGAGTTGAAGGCGCAGATCGCGACGACGTCGCCTTGAAGCACCCCGGCGCGGGAAAGCTTGTCCGCCGCTGCGCCAGTAGCTTCGCGCAACTGGCAATAGGTCAGGGACGATCGCTCGTCGCACACCGCCATGCGATCCGGAAAGGCCGCAGCAGCGGCGCGCAAGCGCGCGGGAACGGACACGAACGATGCTTCAGGCAATCCCATTCCCCTGATGCCTCCTCCGGAGTGGAGCGGGAGGTCTATCATGTTCACCATTCGATGAACTTTACGGGGTTGTCAACCCAATCTCCGTCAAACGGTGAACATCGTTTCCACGCCCGCTCGTGTCCAGTTGGGGTAGGCGGCGCGACGTGCCGTCGATTGAGCGCGGCGCCGTAAATTTGCGCCACATGGACACCGTCGACAAGCGCACGGGCTTCGGGCGGCCGCGTACCTCGCCCCGCCGAGCGCCCGACGAACGACTGCCGTCAATTTACATCCGGTCGGGTTGGCACAAGGCCCGAAAACCTGCCGCTGCATATTCGACCAGCCGATCCGAGAAGGCATCGACATCGTCCGAGCGGCATTCGCCATTCGACAGAAGCTCGATTCGCCCGGTCGATGCTTGGATGACCATCAGCGAACCGGACAGCATCTGGTAGCTCCAGTATAGATCGACTGGCTTGGCATCAGGCATGGCTTTGCGCAGGAGGTCGATAAGTCGGTGGATGACAGAATCGAAGTAGCGACTCATCATCTCGCCGCCCCACTCCTTCGTGTTATTGGCGAGCGCGACGAGCGCGGAGAAATTGCGCCATCCCGCATCAGCTAGGCGGTCATTTTCCAATATGGGGTGGAGAAAGGCTCGAAGTGCGCCCTCGACGGTTATGGCAGGGCCCGCCTGTTCCTCATATTCGTCCATTGACAAGAGGCGTGCGGCGTTGATGGCTTCGGCCCGGCGCGCGAAGACGGCGTCGAACATCCCGCGCTTCGTGCCGAAATAGTAGTGAATCAGAGCGCTATCCACCCCGGCATGTTCCGCAACATTGCGGACCGTAACACCGTATAATCCGAAGTTCGCGAAGAGTTCTTCCGCCGCATCGAGGAGCCGGTCGCGCGTTTCAAGACTTTGCTGAGCCTTCTTGGATTTGGTCTTTGCCGGGGCGATCTTGTGCTGGCGTGATCGAGCCCCCTCCCGGACGCCATCCTTCTCCGCGATTCGGCGCTGCAGGCTCACATTCTTCTCCACGGCTATCTGGTTCCCTTTATCATGCACATCGCATCACTGCACCGCAAGGCGTGAGCCTCTGGCGATATTCACTATTTGATGAACATCTATTGACACGACCGCTGTTCAAGTTATTCAAAGACGTTCAACAAACAGTGAACTGGTAATCCGGGGTGGGGAGAGAGTCCAATGATCAATTCTGATGCGCAGCGACGAGCGCTACTGGCCGGCATCGCGGCGGCCGCTATGCCGCTGTTTGCGGTACCCGCACTGGCACAGGCCGATAACGCGGCCGCCGCCATCGGAGCGGACAACGGCGAGGGCGAGATTGTTGTTACGGCACGGCGGCGGGCGGAGCGCGAGCAGGATGTTCCGATTGCGATGACCGTCCAGAGCGCGGAGCAACTCGATCTAAGGGGCGCTGCTGATATCACTGCCATTCAACGTACGACGCCCAACACCACGCTTCAGGTTTCGCGCGGCACCAACTCAACGCTCACCGCCTTCATTAGGGGCGTTGGCCAACAGGATCCTTTGTGGGGCTTCGAACCCGGCGTCGGCCTTTATGTCGACGACGTCTATATCGCGCGCCCGCAGGGCGCAGTTCTTGATATCTTTGATATCGAACGAATCGAAGTGCTGCGCGGCCCGCAAGGGACACTCTATGGCCGCAATACGATCGGCGGCGCGGTAAAATATGTGACGCGGCGCCTCGGTTCGGAGCCCGAGTTCAAGGCACGCGCCGAACTCGGCACCTATAAAGAGGTCAACGCCATCCTCAGCGGCTCGGCACCGGTCACCGACACGCTGCGCGTCGGCGCAGCCTTCGCGCACTATAGCCGCGACGGTTATGGCGACAATCTGACGCTGGGCCGAGAGCACGCCAACAAGGACGTCATCGCCGGCCGCATCAGCATCGAGTTCGCGCCGAGCAGCAAGCTGTTTTTCCGGCTTGCCGCTGACAAGCTGTGGGACGACAGCAATATCAACAATGGGCATCGCGAAACACCGGGATTCCCGGTCCCTACACCACCGCTCGCCGATAAGTACGACACCCTGGCGGGCATCGGATACAAGGGACGTGTTCGAACTGGCGGCATTTCGCTGACGGGTGAGTGGAAGGCGTCGGATGCGATCACGCTCAAGTCGATCACCGCCTATCGCGAGGGCTCCACCCACGGCGACGGGATCGACTTCGACGGGTTGCCCGCTCAATATTTTGACATTCCCGGTTTCTACAAGGACGATCAACTGTCGCAGGAACTGCAGGTGCAGTTCAATTTCGATCGGGTGCAAGGGGTCGTCGGCGCCTATTATCTCGACGGAACCGCCGCGGGCGAGTTCGACGCCATCCTCGGGGCGTTCGGAATCACCCAGCCGACGTCGGGCTCAGTCAAGACCAAAAGCTATGCCGCGTTCGCCGACGTCAGCGTCGATGTGACCGACAAGCTGTTGCTGTCGGCGGGCGCGCGCTACACCAGCGACGACAAGACGGCACAGGTGTTCAAGGCGAATTATTTCGGTCTGGGTGTTCCGGGGTCGACCGCCGTCCCATTCCAAATCCTCACCGACTATACCAACGGTCGCACCTTTTCGAAATTCACCCCCCGTTTCAGTGCGACCTATAAAATCACCCCGGCGTTCAACATTTATGCGTCATACAGCCAGGGGTTCAAGTCGGGTGGCTTCGATATGCGTGGCGATGCGTCGGTGACGCCGGCGACGCGGCTTGGCTATGATCCCGAGACGGTCACGACATATGAAGTCGGATTCAAATCGAACCTATTCGACCGGCACCTGAAATTGAACGGTGCGATCTTCCAGTCGGACTATAAGGGGCAGCAAGTGACGACGCAGGTGCCCGTCGGCAACAGCGCCGTGAGTTTCGTCGACAATGTCGGAAATTCGCGTATCCGCGGCGCCGAACTGGAAGGGTCGGCGATGGTTACCGACTGGCTGAGCGCCAATTTCGCGGTCGGCTATCTCGACGCAAAATTCCTGAGTTATGCGTCGTTCGGGGTTGGCGCGTCGGGCGGCGCGTGCATCGCGAATCCGCCGTCTCCGCCTTCGGCCATCGGTTGCTACATCGACGTGTCCGACCAGCGCGTCTTTCAGAACACGCCCGAATGGAGCGGATTCATCGGCCTCAGTTCGCATCACGGCCTGGGTTCAGCGGGGGCGCTGGACCTCAATGCCAATCTTTCGTTCCGCAGCGCCGTTCACCTCTTTGAAACCCCGATTCCGGCGCTCGATCAGGGGGCCTATCAGCTCGTGGATCTGAGCGCGGTGTGGACGTCGCCCGACGATCACTGGCGCATCGGCGTCCATGGCCGCAACCTGTTCGACACGCGCTACAAGACCGGCGGTTATAATTTCCCGGTGCCCGCGTTCGGAAACTCGGTGATCAGCTTCTACGCGCCGCCCCGGACGGTCAAGCTGACCGCAGAATTTCGATATTGATTCCGCCCATCCGCCCAAGTGGGATCTATTGAAGGAATGCACATGATGGGACGCAGCGAACAGGAGATCGCAAGGACAGGCTGGATCGGCAATCGCTATCTCGTCCTTGGTCTGCTCCTCCTGGTCTATATCTTCAATTTTGCCGACCGCATGCTGCTCGGTGTCATGGCTACGCCGATCAAGGCTGAGCTCCACCTGACGGATGTTCAATTGGGTCTGATCGGCGGCACCGCCTTTGCGCTGCTCTATGCTACGCTTGGGGTGCCCATCGGATGGCTTGCCGATCGGCGCAGCCGTTCATGGATCATCACTGCGGCTCTTTGCATCTGGAGCGGTTTTACCGCGCTTTGCGGCTTCGCCACGGGCTTCGTAACGCTGTTCCTCGCGAGGCTCGGCGTCGGGATCGGGGAGGCGGGTGGGGTTGCCCCATCCTATTCGATGATTGCCGACTATTTCGGGCCAGGCGAGCGGGCACGGGCGCTTGGCGTGTTTTCATTCGGTATCCCTATCGGCGGGGCGATCGGACTCGCCTTCGGCGGTGTGATCGCGACCACATTCGATTGGCGAACGGCTTTCATCGCGATGGGCATTGCGGGCCTGCTCGTTGCGCCCTTCTTTCGATTGCTGGTGCGCGACCCGGTGCGCGGCGGCGCGGAGCAGGGATCCATTGGCGAGCGGCCAAAGCTGGCCGCGGCGATCCGGATCATCGCCCGCAAACCAGCCTTCTGGCTCATTTCTTTCGGTTCGGCGCTGGGGTCGACGGCGAGTTATGGCATCTCTTTCTGGATTCCCTCCTTTTATGTCCGGTCGTTCGACATGCCGCTTTCGCAGGTCACCCTGCTCTACGCCGCCATTATTCTCAGCGGAGGAATTGCGGGCATATGGCTGGGGGCCTGGCTTGGCGACCGGATCGGGCCGCGCCGACCTGGCGCCTATCTCGCGATCCCGATGTTCGCTTTGCTCGTTTCGATTCCCTTTTTTGGACTGGCGGTTCTCGCAGAGTCGCCGATGATGTCGATGGGGTTGCTTTTCATCCCGACCATGCTTGGAAGCATGGGCTATGGCACGGTCCTCGCGGCCGTTCAGAATGTCGTTCCGGCCAGTCTGCGCAGCACCGCCTCGGCGCTTTTCCTGTTCATCAACAATCTGATCGGCCTGGGGGTCGGCTCGGCAGTTCTCGGGTTCATCTCAGATCGGCTTGCGCAGCAATATGGTGCGCAGTCCCTCCGCTATGCGTTGCTTTCCGGCGCCACCTTCTATCTCGCGGCCGCTATCTTCTATTTGATGGCGTCGCGGCGCGTGGCGAAAGACTGGGAAGCCTGAACCGCCGATCAAATCTGGATAATTATGATGACTAAAATCATGGCCGCCGTGCTGCATCGCGAAGGCAGCGTCGCTCCCTATGCGACCTCTCGTCCTTTGGAACTGGTTCCTCTCGATCTTGCCCCTCCGCGCTCCGGCGAGCTTCTTGTCCGCATCGACGCGGCGGGAATTTGCCACAGTGATCTTTCGGTCGTGAACGGGGACCGGTCGCGCCCCTTGCCAATGGTGCTGGGGCATGAGGCGACCGGCATCGTCGAGGCGCTCGGAAATGCCGACGACCCCGGGTTTGCAGTGGGTGATCGGATCGTTCTCGCTTTCCTTCCGGCGTGCGGTGAATGCGCGCGCTGTGCGGCAGGCGAGGGGTATCTCTGCGAGCTTGCAACCGTGGCCAATGGGCGCGGTGAACTGCTGCGTGGTGGAACACGGCTTTGCGGCCACGAAGGTTCGGTAAACCATCATCTGGGCGTTTCCGCCTTTGCTTCCCACGCCGTCGTCGATCGACGCTCAGCAGTGCGGATTGATCGTGACATTCCCGCGAAAATCGCGGCGCTATTCGGCTGCGCCGTGCTGACGGGTGTCGGCGCGGTAATGAACAGCGCAGCGGTGCGTCCAGGGGAAAGCATCGTGATTTATGGACTCGGTGGGGTCGGTCTCGCGGCGCTTCTCGGGGCCGTGGCGTCCGGCGCCAACCCGATCTTGGCGATCGACCCATCGCCTCAAAAGCGAGCGCTCGCGATTGAACTCGGGGCACACGGAGCGGTCGATCCGGATGATGCAGACCGGATGCTGGCCCTTCACCTTCCAAGCGGCGCTGACGTGGCGATCGAAACCGTGGGCAAGGCGGCCGTTCTCGAGCGCGCCTATGACGCTGGCCGCCGCGGTGCTCGGATCGTCACCGTCGGCTTGCCGAACCCCGCCGAGATGTTCTCGGTCCCCGCCGTTTCGCTGGTGGCTGGCGGCAAAACTCTGATTGGGAGCTATATGGGGTCATCGATCCCGGCGCGTGACATACCGCGCTATATCGCGCTCTGGCGTGCAGGCCGACTTCCCGTCGAGCGATTGCTGACGTCGGTCAGCAAGATCGAAGCGATCAACAACCTGCTCGACGAACTCGCCGAAGGGCGAGCGGTGCGACAGGTGGTCATACCCTAGACGAGCGTTTCCACATATTAAAAGGGTTACGCGTCGCTTGCCACGCCGCTCGCCCGTTCCTTTCTCGTTTTTCGAAGGGCTTGACTATTATGGCAATTTCCTACGGAGCAAGGCTTGGCCTCTTCATCGCGGGCGAGTGGAGGGGAGCAAATGGGCGCGAGACGGCGCCCGTCGTCGACCCGGCAACGGGCGCCGTCAACGGGGCATTGCCGCTGGCAACAGACGACGATCTCGACTGCGCGCTCTATAGCGCAGAGCGAGGCTTCCATCTCTGGCGGGCGACCGCGCCCGAGACGCGCGCCGCAATCCTGCTGCGCACCGCAGCGCTGCTCCGCGAACGGGTCGAGAACCTCGCGACGGTCACGACGCTCGAACAGGGTAAGCCGAAAGCCGAAGCGACGGTCGAGATCCTGTTTGCCGCTTCGCTTCTGGAATTTCATGCGGGTGAGGCGATGCGCATCTACGGCCGCGTGCTTCCACGCGCGGCGAGCGCCCGCTCGCTGGTGCTTCGTCAGCCGATCGGTCCGGTCGCGGCCTTTTGTGCCTGGAACTTTCCGATCATGAACGTGGTGAGAAAGCTGGCTCCTGCGCTCGCGGCGGGCTGCTCGATCATCATCAAGCCGAGCGAAGAAACCGCCGGCAGCGCGGTGGAGGTGCTACGCTGCTTCGAGGATGCCGGCCTGCCTGGTCCGGTCGCCCAATGCGTATTTGGCGTTCCCGACCGCGTATCCCGCCAGCTTCTGGGTTCTCCAATCACGCGCAAGCTCAGCTTCACGGGGTCGGTGAGCGTCGGAAAGCATCTCGCGCGCCTTGCCTCCGATACGATGATGGCGACGACCATGGAACTCGGCGGTCATGCCCCGGTTCTGGTCTTCGATGACTGCGATCTTGAGCGCACACTCGATCTGCTCGTCGCCCATAAGTTCCGCAACGCGGGTCAGGTCTGCGTCGCGCCGACGCGATTCTGCATCCAGGAAGGGGTCTACGAGCGGTTCGCAGCGGGGTTTGCCGAGCGGACGAAGCAACTCAGGGTTGGGAACGGCCTCGATGCCCATTGCCAGATGGGGCCGCTCGCCAACCGCCGGCGTGCGGACAGCATTGAGGCGCTGATGGCGGATACCGAGGCGACGGGCGGACGGATACTGACAGGTGGGCGGCGCGGGGAGGGCAAAGGCTTCTTTTTCGAACCCACGGTCATCGCCGACGCCTCTCTCTCCGCGCGGGCGATGAACGACGAGCCTTTCGGACCCGTCGCGTTACTGCGCCCCTTTACGACGACAGAGGATGCGATCGCGGAGGCTAACCGACTTCCCTATGGCCTCGCGGCTTATTGTTTCACCGAAAATGGCCGACGTCAGAACCGGATCGGCGATTTGGTCGAGGCGGGCATGATCGGTATCAACAACGTAAGATTGAGCGCTCCCGACAGCCCGTTCGGCGGTATGAAAGACAGCGGGCACGGATCTGAAGACGGCCCCGAGGGGGTCGCAGCCCATCTGATCACGAAAACGGTTCACATGGTCTAGCCAGGCGTCTGGCCGGTTTTCTCGCTGGGCCGGTCCGGGTCTGCCGGGTCGGCGGACAGCGTCGCGAGGACGGCTCGCCAGTTCTCGGGAAGCGCGACGGGCCGACGCGTTGTTCCGTCAACATAGACATGGGTAAAGAAACCCTCCGCAGACGCCGCATCCTCACCACGTCGGAAAGCGCCCAAGCGGTAGGTGACGCTCGAATGGCCGACCCGTTCGGTCGCAAGACCGATCTCGACCGTGTCGGGATAGGAAAGCGAACTCACATAGCGGCAACTGCTCTGAACAACGAGACCGATGAGAGGCCGAACATCGAGCACCAAAAGACCCGACGCGATCAGCCAATTGTTCACCACCGTGTCGAACCAGGCGTAGTAAGCTGCGTTATTGACATGGCCATATATGTCGTTGTCCAGCCACCGGGTTCTGATCTCGTCCCAAGAGCCGTAGGAGTCGCGCCCGCGCAAAGAACCACGGGTCATCGCGTTGACGCCTGCTCCAGGAATCGGCCGACCGCAGCGCGCGCCGCCGGCTCGTAGAGCAAAGGAGCGTGGCCGACATCAGGGACCTCGGCGACCGTTAGAGAGGGCGCCGCCGCCTGCATCCTTGAGGCGATATCGTTGCTGACGATGTCCGATAGCGCACCGCGGATAAGCGCGACGGGACGGCGATCGCAGAATTGCTCGAACCGGCGCCACGCGGCCGCGGAGTCGGGCTTTACAAGCCCGGCCCGGATCGGCTCGGCGATCGCCGGATCATAATCGAATTGCGGCTTGTCGTCACCGTCGGCGCGGAAGGTCAACCGTGCAAATTCCATCCAGTCGTCGTCCCCGAAATGCGGAAAGGCCGCTTCGTTGATCCGCCGGACATAATTCTGCGCGTCCAGCCAATTCTCCAACCGCTCCGCGATGCCTGCGTAGGACGCGATGCGCGCGAGGCCTACTGATGACGCCTCTGGACCCACATCGTTCAGAACCGTACCGGCGACCCGATCCGGCCATAGCGCGGCGATCTCCATGGTGATCAATCCGCCCATCGAGGTGCCGATGAAGGCCGCGCGGTCGATACCGAGTTCGTCAAGTAAAGCGACGATGTCGCCCGCATAGGTTGCAGGCATGTAGCGCATGGGGCAGGGATCGTAAGCGGAGAAGCCGCGCCCCCGCATGTCGGGGACGACGACGCGGTGACCCCGCGCCGCGATCCATGCGGCCAATCCGTCAAAATCTTTCGAATTGCGGGTAAGACCATGCAGGCAGACCACCGGCAACTTTGCCGCTACGATGCGGGGTGGATAATCCCTGGCGTAGAGCGGGAGGCCATCCCGGTACCAGGTTTGTACCGCGTAGCTCGACGGCATCAGATCGAAAACTGCTTGAGATAATTCCACATGATCGTGGTCGTATCCGGACCAGCGGTATCGGGTTCGAGCGAATAGGCCGGATCTCCGCCGCTCCAGGTGTGCTTCAATCCGTTGATCAGATAGAATTGGGCAACGTCGATGCCGCCATAGCTGTATTTCTTCAGCGTATAGCTCTTGCCGCCAGCAGATCCGGTCGTCGTCGAGGTCGCGATATTCTGGACGGTTCCGTTGTTGAGTCCATCGTCCATGAAATCGCTAAGCTGCGTTGCTTGCGTTATGAGCTGTGAGGCATTTACCGGCGTCACATACGGGTCGTCCGATCCCTGAAAGACGATCGTCGGCATTTTTCGCCCACTTGCAAACACGCCGCAGACCCAGCCGTCATATCCTCTCTCGCGGGGATCGTAGAGGCTGCCGTTTGTGGTGCTTTGCGAGGCGTTGATTGTGGCCTTGTACATTACGTCGCTCACTACGCCGACCGCCGCGAACAGTTCGGGATAACAATTGGCCATGATGTCGGCGAGCCCGCCCCCCGCCGAAATTCCCATCACATAGGTCTTCTGGGCGTTCACGGTGTAGCCGGCGCGGACCTGCGATATGATTCCGGCAACAATCGATGGTTCGCCAGCCCCGCGCGACTGATTGGCTGCGTCGAAATAATTCCAGCACAAGGCTGGATTCGCGACGTTTGACTGAGCAGGATAAAGCACGAAAAACTTCTGGGCGTCAGCAAGAGTGTTGAATCGCGTCAAATTTGCAAAGTCGTCCGGAGTGTGCTGGCAACCGTGCAGTGCCACCACCATTGGAATAGGCTGGCCCGGAACATAGCCCGTCGGAACCCAGAGCCTGTAGGTGCGTGTCCCATAGCCATTCGCATAGGAGCCATTTACCCAGGATCCTGCGTGTGCGGGCGAGCCGGCAATCAGGCTGGCCGCCGCGGCGCCTAGCAATGCGGTTTTGTAGAGGAAGGAAGGGGTGGATGCGCGATACATATCGTTTCTCCCATTGCTCATATGATCGTCAGGGTCGGGGATTGGCGGCGAAGAAGGCCCATTGGATCGAGGTCGCATTGGGGCCTGTCGCGTCCGCGTAGGGATAGCCGGGGTTTCCGCCGCTCCACACATGCCCCATTCCATAAATGCGATATTCGCGCATGAGGGTCGTCCCGCCGGCCACGAAATTATTGATGTGATAGGGGCGCCCGCCAGGCACCTGCCCCTGGGTTTGGGTTGTCCAGGTCGCGGTAACTGAGCCATTGTCGCTCCCGTCGTCCGCGCGGTCGTTCGTCTGCGCGAACTGCGCCGTCGTTTGATTGCCGTTGAACGGGTTGACGACGGCATCCCATGTGCCGTGAAAAACGAGCAGCGGTCGCGTCAGATTCTGCGACAGGCCACAGCTATAGGCGGCATTGCCCTTCGCGTTCGGATCCTGGGAACTGCCGTAAAGGAGTGTCGCGGCCTGCTCGGCGTCGCTCGACGAGGCCTGGTACATCAGCCCGGCGTTTACCGAACCAGCAGCATAGACGTCGGGATAACAAGCAAGCAATATGCTCGTCATGGCGCCACCCGACGAAAAGCCGGTGACGTAGACCCGCTTGTTGTTGATTGCGAAGCCGGCTTTCACCTGCGCGACCATTCCCTGGATGATAGAAGGCTCGCCCGTGCTCCGTGCCTGATTCACGGCATATTGGACATTCCAGCATTTGGACGGGTTGGCGAAGAAGGGTTGGTCGGGATAAAGAACCAGAAAGCCTTGGCTTTCTGCGAGCGCGTTATAATTGGTTACCCCGGCAAAGCTTGCCGGATCCTGGGTACAGCCATGGATGGCCACCACGAGCGGCATGGGAGCGGCCGGATTGTAGCTCGTCGGCACATAGAGATAATATCCCTTGGTGCCATAGACGTTGGTATAGCTGCCCGGCAGCCAATATGCCGCCGCGGCGGGCGTTAGTGGCGTTGCCGCAAGTGCCGTGATCGCGAGGCTGCGCGCCAATAATGTCAGACCGTGTCGCATCTGCTGTCTACCTCCCATGAACGAAGGGAAATTGTAGCGGCGCACCGCCCCCCTCCGCCATGGACGGGTCTGGAGAGGGCGACGTCTCCCGGACGGTCAGAATGTCTTCATCACCCGTAAGCCGAATTGCCGTGGGGCGCCGGCAACGCGCAGCCCGCTGAGCTTCGCGGCGACATAATGCTTGTCCAAAAGATTGGACGCATAGAGCGTTGCGGTCCAGGTGCCGGCGCTATAAGCGAGTTGAGCGTTGACAAGCGTGCGCGCAGCAAGCGTGTCGATCGTCGGCACCTGGAACACGGTGGTGTACTGATTGTCTAGATAGGCGACATCGACGCGCGGCGTCAGCGTGCCCGAACGGAGATCGAACCGATGCTGCAGGCCCGCGCTGAAGGTGAACTTTGGTTGGAAGGGTAGGCGGCGTCCGCTCAGGTCAAGGCACTGGGGACTCGTCGACGGCCCGCTCGCAAGGCAGGGAGGAGCGCCGACGACTGGCGGGTTGCGCGGATCGACTGCGAAATAGCTCGCGAGTTTGCTCGTCGAATAGGATGCCGCGAGATTGAAGGCGGTGGAGCCGAAATTCCCGTCAAGCTGGAGTTCAACGCCTTCGCTCTTGCTTTTGCCCGGCACGTTGCGAATGACGGCCGAACGCGTCATTACATCATATTGATTAAACTGGTAATTCTTGTAATCATAGTGATAGAAGCTCGCTTGGAAGCGCAGGCGGTTGTCGAGGAAATTCCCTTTGTAGCCGATCTCATAATCGGTGACGTCCTCGCCTTCGAAGGAGGGCGGCGAGAAGATGCTGGTGTTCAGACCGGAATTCTTATGTCCGGTAGCAACGAAGCCATAGAGAAAATGCTGATTGCTGACCTGCCATGACAAGCCGATCTTTCCGGTGATCTCGTCATCGTCGGGCAGCGTGGCGGGTCCGGGGGTACTGCCGAGTGGGAAGCCGGCAAAAGTTAGCGTCGTCAAAAGATTCTGCCGGACCGTCGCGTGATTGAATCGGGCGCCGGCCTCGATCTCCAGTCCAGGCGCCAGGTCGTAGCTAAAGTGGCCGAACACCGCCGTATTGTCGCGGCGCAGTTTGCTGTCGATCGCGATGACCAGTGGCGGCGCGTCGATCTCGAAGACCGGCAGATCGACGATCGAATTGGAATAAAAGGCGCCGAGAACGAAGCGGAGCGGCAGGTCCTCGGGCGAGATGAGATTGATTTCCTGCGAGGTGATTTCTTCGGTCGCGCGATATTCGAGCGTGAGGTTCCCGATGTCGGTGCCGTCGGAATCGCTCTTCTGCCGCGTCTTCCCGAATTGATAGCCGGTGATCGAGCGCAGGATGGTGCCGTCGCCAAAGGTGTAGCTCAGTGTGCCTCCGACCCGCACGAACCGATCGACCGCAAAAAGGTTCGTATTGGACGACACGTCGAACAGATCATTGGGTGAACCAATCGGCGCATAGGTGTTTGCGCCATAATCGAAATAATCATAATCGACCTTCACGGTCGCCTCGAAACGATCACTCGGTCGCCAGAGCAGGCCGACCCGGCCCGCCGCGCGGGCATAGCGGTCGGGATGCCCGGTGAAAGAACCCGAATAATTGTAAAAGCCATCGCGATGCTCTGCATCCCCCGCGAAACGAATCGCAAGCGTATCCGAGATCGGTATATTGAGCGCCGCCTGCGCCTGAACATCGGTATAGTTGCCGATGCCCAATTGCGCGTAGCCGCCAATTTCTGTCGTGCTGGGATCCGCGGTCCGCACGAAAACGGCGCCGCCCGTGGAATTCTGTCCGGCGAATGTCCCCTGCGGGCCGCGCAGGACTTGGATGTCCTTGATATCGAAATAGGGTTCGGCCGAGCTGAAATAAGCGTTGAAGGTCGGAACGCCGTCCCGATAGATTGGAACGCCCGCCGAGGCCTGGGTTACGACCTCAGTGCGGCCGACACCGCGAATGTTGACAAGATTGCCGCCGCCATAGCTGCTGACTGTCAGCGCCGGGGCCGCAAATTGCAGGCTGTCGAGATTGAGGATGGACCGGTCCCGCAGATCGTCTTGCGACAGGACGCTGGCCGAGAGTGGCGACGACATCAGCTTGGTCGTGCGCCGTTCCGCAGTGACGACAATCTCCCTGTCGCTGGCCGACGACTTGTCGGTTTCGGACGGACTGGACGGCGCACGCCCCTCCTGTGCATGAGCCTGCGCTGCAGCGAGTGACGCCAACGATAATCCGACAATGAGGGTACAGCCGCGAACGCGCAAATCCTTCATTCAATCCTCCCCTAGACTCGCTTTTATGTTCAGCGACTGGTGAATAAATGACCTCGCTTGGCACCGGAGTCAATAGTTGTTCTCCATTCGATGAACATTATTAAGATTGCGAATCATTCCTGGGCCGCAGGCGCCAGCTTTCGGTTCTCCGTCACGGTGTCTTTGGTATCGCTGCACCGGTCTGGTCATGACTGATCGTCCAGGCTCTTGCCTTCGTGGTTACGATTTGAAAAACTCCACGATCATGCTCGGTTGGCGCTGCCATCCTGACATCGGCCCCAAACAGGAGGTTACGACCTGTCCGGGCATCTCGCCACGCCGGCAATCCTCGCCCATTTGGATCGCCCGACGTGGCGAAACGGGACCAATAGCCCATCATATCAGAGGATAACATTCGGTCACGATCGTCCCAACTCACCTGGGCAGCGGCCGGTGTTCCGAACAGATATGCAAGCTCGCCGCCGTGCGCCGTTCCGGGCTGCCGATCACGGAGCGAGGCAGGAACCATATCGAAATGGTAAAGCCACGTCGGACTGACCTGGATGTGACGTTCCGCAAGAAATCGAGCGGGCTGAACGAAGAACAGGTCGCCGCGCAGCCTGTCCCTGGCCGTGGGCTCGTCCAGTCCGAGTGCGACATAGGATTGCAGCAGGACATCGTAGTCGTGGCCCAGCAGTCCTCGAGCCATCGTATCGTCAAGAATTCGCAGACTGCCTTCCCATGAATTGGCGCCGATCAGGAGAGGAACCTTCACCTCCTCTCCACGCGCAAACGTCTCGGCCGGATTGCGATCGAGCAGACTTCCGTCGACCGACGGAAATGCGATGAACGGAGCCGACAAGACTTTCTCGACCGGCAGGGCGCGCAAGATCGCCGCGGATGCATTCGGCGCCCCAATACTCTTGGCCCAGGCATCCCCGGCGGCCATTGCCATTTCGCTTCGCGCATCGGCAAAGGCGGCAAGGCCGCCTCCGGACTGGATGATCGCCTTATCGAACAACCCGTCGGCGAGCGGACTCGCCATCAGCGCTTGGACCGATACGCCCCCCGCCGATTCGCCCGCAATCGTGATATTGTGAGGGTCGCCGCCGAAGGCCGAAATGTTGCCCCTGATCCAGCCGAGAGCGGCCACCTGATCGAGAAGACCGAAATTGGCCACGAGACCCCCATCCTTCCGCAAGGCGCGGTGGGTGAGAAAACCAAGCGCTCCAAGCCGATAATTGATCGTGACTACAATAACGCCGCGCTGAGCAAGCTTTGAGCCATCATAAAGTGGCTGCGACCCGGATCCGATGAGGAATGCGCCACCGTGAATCCACACTAGAACCGGCAGCTCGTGACGCCGAGGCCCGCTCGGTTTCCAGATATTGAGATAGAGACAGTCTTCGCTTTTAGGGCCATCGACGCCGAAGGGAGCAGGCAATTGGGGCTGTGGGCAACTGGGGCCAAAATGGGTTGCATCCCTCATTTTCCGCCATTGAGGGGGGGCTTCCGGAGCCGCCCATCGACGATTTCCCAACGGAGCGGCTGCATAGGGGATGCCTCGAAAGACATCGATATCGCCAGCATTGTTCCCCGAGATCGCGCCGCTCTGTGTCTGCACGATAGGCGTCGTCGACTTGGGCTGCTTCGCCGCGAGAGGTGCACAACTCGCGAGGCACAGAATGGAACCGGCCAACCCAAAAATCATTCGCATTTTTCTCTCCCGATCAGCCGAATGCATATTGTTCATCATATGATGAATTATCTTAAAACGAGATGCAAGCTGCGATCAGGGACTGGCCGTCGGCTCGGCTAAGGGCTGATATGGACGGCAGTGATTGCAGGGTCGTTATAATATTGATCGGCGTTTCGAATCTTTCGGATGCCCCGTTGTCGATGGACGGAGGCCGAACGATAGAAATCCATGATGGCCCCTGTACGAACTGGCGCCTGTATATGATTCCGAAATCACTGTACGGTTGCAGTTGGGCCCGCCTCGATCTTGATGGCGCATCTCACAGGCCGCTTGGTCTTGCCGGCTCTTTTCTCACAAGATTCGATGGCCTCACGATTCCGGCGCCGCATCTCGGCCGCCTCGGCGACGAACTGCCAAGATTCCGGGTTCTCGGCGCGCATCATACGAATGCCAGCGTCCCATAATGTCGGTTCGCCAACCATGTCTGCTGCGCGGCGCTCGGGCCAATGCCAGCTATCGGGCATGGCACGAGCGATCACGCCCGGAAGGAACGACCAGAGCAGGCATCCGGCGAGGATGCCGCCACCGATGCCCCAGAGCAGATGCTGGCGCTGCCCGCGCTGAGTACGGGCGTTGCCGATGATCTGGCGCAAGGCCTGGATGCTGCTCGCCTGGTCCTGCCGGGCTTGCTCAATGGTGGCCCTGTCGGCGTCACGCGCCTTCTGCCCCGCCGCAGCGATCCGCGCACCCATATCCTCCGGGGTCATGTCTAGCGCGGGGGATCCCTCGATGGCTTCCAGTCGCGTGTCGATATCCGCAAGATGTGCGTTGGTCTTTCGCAAGGTCGGATCATAATCGGGTATCTCGAGGGTTGCGCGCTCGGCCGACATTTGCTCGACCGCACGGGTCATGAGCGCGATGCGCCCGTCGAGCCGCGTAAAGGCTTCTGCGGCCGTTTCGGTTCGGGACTCTTGTTCTTGCCCGGTCACGCGGAGTAGTTGGCGCTGCATGTCATCATCCCCTGGCTAATGGCAGATCCCCATGCCGCGCCCAAGGTCGCGAACCTGTTCGAAGGGGATGGAGGCGGCGAGATCGCGCGACAGGCTGCGGCCCATGTCGCGGCCGATCTCGAGCCCAAGTTCACGGCTGCGTCCGCCGAGAACCGATTCAAGCTGGGCGTCGCGTTCGAGACTTTTCGCCATGCCGGCCATTTGTTGGGAGGTGCGCTTCGCGCCTTGGGCGTCACCGCCGCGCACAAGCGCCGCGTGATGGCGTTGCAACTGCTGCCAGCCTTCCACGAAGCGATCGGCCCGGCTGTAGGGATTGATGCGGACGTCCGCTTCCTTGTTCATGGCACGCAGCGTTTCCTGGCTGCGCCCCTCTGCCGCGTCGCGCACCAACTCCGGCTGGCGCTGAAAGGCGGCGCCGAGATCGGTGGAGGCCTGGGGTCGGACAGCGTCCAGCGCCTCCTTCGCCCGGTCGAGCGCGACGCGCTGGTGCGGCATCGCCTCGAGACCCTGCGCGTGGGTCTGGTGGACCGCGTCGAGCGCCCTGGCGTAGCGCTCCACCGCTCCGCGAATGCCGCCGGCGCGCATGGGTGCGATCGACCGTCATACCCTGCGCCTTGTGGATCGTTGCGGCGTAGCCGTGATCGAAGTCGCGATAATCTTTGATGTCGAACGCGACATCACGGCCGTCATCGGTGCGAACGGCCATGCTCTGTTCGCTGACCCGCTCAACCGTCCCGAGCGTGCCGTTCTTCACCTCCAGGCTGCGCTCGTTGCGCAGGAACATGATGCGGTCGCCGGAAGCAAAGTCCCGGTCGCCGCGCTCAGGCGCGGCCTTTTTTCGGAGCAAGCAACGCAAGCCTGCGCCGCGATCTGACGGGCAGCCGGAAGGCGCTCTACCGCTCCAAGGCGGCGCGGCATCGCATTGAAGCCGCCAAGGCTAGGACTGACACGCGGGAATGGGTCGTGAAGCGCCGAGAGAGAACGCGGCATCTGATCGAATTGGGCGGCCTCGTCGTCAAGGCGGGGCTGGTCGATCTGACCGACGATGATCGCGCCACGATCTACGGCGCGTTTCTCGCCGTCGCGGACAGGCTGCGAGGCGAGGAACGCGGCAACGCGCTTGCCCTGTGGCAGCGCAAGGGCAAGCGCGCGTTCGAGGCGGAAGCGGAAGCCAAGGCCGGGACGGAAAACGCGACGGGTCAGGCGTGAAGGTCGCCAACGCCAGTCAGATGCAGAACGCCTTTGCCCGGCAACTCGACGCGAAGTTCCAGCTTGCCGCCTGCGGCTTCCACGAACCGGCGCAACGTCGAAAGGTAAAGGTCGGTCTGCCGCTCGATCTTGTGAACGGAAGGCTGCTTCACGCCCAAGGTTTCCGCGATCTGCTCTTGGCTGCGCTCGGCAAGCTGGCGCAATGCTTTCAGTCCCTCGACCTCCGCAACCAATTCCTGCGCGCGCGCCTCGATCTGGCGGCGGCGATCTTTGGGCAGGGTAGCCATGATCTCACTGCGCGAACGTCCCATCGTCATTTCTCCTTCGCGGCCAGCGCCGCCAGATGCTCGTCAAACCGCTTGTCGGCCTTGGCGATCAACGTCTTGTAAAACCGCTTCTGCGCCACGCCTGCCTTGTCGCCAGCGACCAGCAAAATTGCTTGCCGCTCCGGGTCGAAAGCGAAAGCCACGCGCCACACGCCGCCATCGGCATTGAAACGCAACTCCTTCATGTTGGCGTGCCGTGATCCGCCAAGCGTATCGGCATTGGGGCGACCGAGCCGGGGGCCGTAAAGCTCCAGAAGGCCGGTTGCCGCCAAAAGCTCGTCCTGCACCGCATCGGGCATCGCATCATATTCGGCATCGAAGGCATCATGGTTGCGAACCGTCCACGGCATAGGGCTATATATCCTCTGAGCTATATTTTGTCCATAGCCTTGAAGCTATGATTTCAAGGAAGCGGTAATCGTCTTCCGACTGGCCCGCCTCCTGACCGAAACGGATAAAATCACCGGCTTTAGGACTAAGTTTGCACCTGTCGGCACTGTCGTGCCTCCCCCTCTTGCGCGGCGGGACAAACCGATACAGCATGAACCTGTGGCGAGCGAACCGGCTGAAAGAAGGCTCGTCATGCTGCGCGACTCGCAAACAGGCTTGGTTCCTCCGGCCTCTTCTTCTCCCTACAAAGCGGGCAATGCCGTGGCTTATTTGTCACGATGGGACAAGAAGTTTTCAAATATAGAGTCCCGATCACACTACTACGCCGCAATCCGCCGCCGTTCGCCGCAGTATGTAGACATACGCCGTCGTTCACCGCCATTACCTACTCTTATACCGCCGTAAGCTACACCTTCGCCACATCTTGACCGGAAGGCTCTTGCCTAGTGGGTTCCGGCCACCAATGCTGTGTTTCAGGGGAGTTCATCAACCTTCATACAATGGAAGTGCGTCCCGTGAGTAACAAGGAAAAAATCATCCGCCTCAAGACCGTGCTGACCCGCACCGGGCTTTCCCGTTCCACCCTTTATCGCAAGATCGCGGAAGGCAGCTTCCCCCGCCAAGTCCCGATCAGCGTCCACGGCACCGGCTGGCATGAGTCCGCCGTGGATCGCTGGATCGACAACCCCGCCGCCTACCGCGAGGATCGCGCCGAGTGAGGAAAGGCCGGGTTACTCCCCGGCCTTCGCCTTCTGGAAATCGCCCTTGATGACCTTCGCGCCGTCGCGGAGGAAATCAAGGTGATCGGACCAATGCTGCATCATGCGGACGCGCTCATCCCAATATTCGCCCCGCGTGTAGGCGCGGCGCACGGCGTTGTTGTCGCAATGGGCAAGCTGGCGCTCGATGGCGTCGGGGTGCCATAGGCCCATTTCGTTGAGCAGCGTTGCCGCCATCGCCCGGAAGCCGTGGCCGGTCATCTCGTCCTGGGCAAAGCCCATGCGCCGCAAGGCGGCGTTGATGGTGTTTTCCGACATGGGACGATCCACCGACCGCAGCGACGGGAACAGGTAGCTGCTATAGTCCGCGTCATGTTCGATGGTTTCGAGAATCGCTAGCGCCTGCCGGGACAGGGGGATGACGTGCGCCCGCCGCATCTTGGTCTTGTGCTTTGGGATGGTCCAAAGCGCCTTGTCGAAATCGACCCATTCGGCATAGCGCAGTTCGCCGGGGCGCACAAAGACGTGCGGTAGCAGGCGAAGCGCCGCCTTGGTGTTGGGATGCCCCTCGAACGCCTCGATGGCTCGTAGCAAGCCGCCTGCGCCGTTGGCGTTGGTGATCGCGGCGCGGTGGATGGGTTGGGGCGCAATCAGCGCGCCGCGAAGGTCGGCGGCAACGTCCCGTTCCGCCCGCGCCGTGGCGATGGCGTAGCGGAATATCTGGCTGCATGTGCCGCGAAGCCGCTTGGCTGTCTCGTAGCGGCCTTTAGAGCCCGGCCCTTTCTTCGGCGCGGGTCAGCTTGGCGAAGAGAGCGTGCCGGGGGTGATCGTTGGCCAAGAAACACTCCTTGCGATGCAGAATCGGCGGGTTGGGAGACTGGTCATATCGCCGCGTCCGAACAGCAAATGTCTGGAGATGCACCGACACGGATTCGGCCAGTGCGGGATGAGCGTCACGGTCAAAACGCGGATAGCACAAATATGAGATTTTCGGTTCGTCGCGGCGGAACTTCACAATTGTTGCCTCATCGACCGCGCCGAGCATGGCACGAGCGCACCCCTCATAAAGTCGAAGGGGCACCGGGAGCGCTGCGACCGCATCCACATGAACATAAAGGGCGGTAGGCAGCAATCTGCCGATCGGGGATGATGATGCGGCCGCGTCCAGTTTGGCCTGCCCGCCGATCGAAAAGAGGAGTTGGTCGGCTTGGGTATGCCATCTGGTTTCGCTGGTTTATTGAAGGGCTTTGCAATCCGCTGCGCTATGTCGACGACGAAACCAAGACAATCGTCGACGTGGTCGCCGACACGGTGGCGCGGATTGACGTCCTTTATGCGCAGAGCCCTAAGCTCCAATGACGATGCGGAGTGGCTGGAGCTCCACGGCGAATTTTCGACATTCCGAGCAACCCGGACGAAGGCGGCCCTTCTTTTGTCGCTGGAGCGCGAGATCGCGGCTTGGGCAAAGGGCGTCAAGTTGAGCACCAGCAAAGCGGATCTGACAGTGAAGATTGTCGATCGCTTCGGCGTCGGGCAGCTCGAGATTCGGTACCGGACGTGGAAGGTGATGCGGTTTACGCGGGCGCAGGCGAGTGCCTTCATTCATTTCCGGGCCGAAATCAGATCGTTTGTCGATCAGGCCTCATGACCTCAATTCGGTCCGAAGTGACATGATTTGTACCAAAATAGCTACTGACAAGCGGGCGGTGGACCGATAGCTTTCGCGCCAGTTGGATTGCCCGGGGGGATTGATTTGAACAAGAAAGAACTGATCGCGGCAGTTGCAGAGGCAAGCGGCCTTTCCAAAACCGACGCTACGAAGGCCGTCGAGGGCGTTTTCGATGCGATTTCATCCTCTCTCAAAAAGGGAGGCGAAGTCCGTCTCGCTGGCTTTGGCACCTTCTCAGTTAGCAAGCGCAAAGCATCGACGGGCCGTAATCCACGCACCGGCGAAGCCTTGACAATTGCGGCCTCGAACCAGCCCAAGTTCAGGGCCGCCGCCGGTCTCAAAGGCGCGGTGGACGATGGCTGGGGCGGGACGCGGCGGAAATAATATGGCCGATCCCACACCCGCCGAACTGCGGGCAAAATATCGCGAGAATCAGGATTATTTTTCCTCGAAGATCAGCGAGCTGGCACGGTACATCGGCTTTGGCCTGGTTGCCGTGGCGTTCGGGCTCTTGCAGGCCGCCTTCGATGCGCTCGATCCGTCACTCCGCGCCTCTCTTGAACAACTGAGCGCGCGGCATGAAAGCCGCCATGTCTTCGCCCCCAGCGAGATTGCGCGCGCGGCTGCGGCCGGGGCGCGCGGCGAGGGCGGGATTGCTGAACAGGCGCGTGAATATCCTGAAGCCGTCCACCCGGTCGTGGTTCGTCATCCAGAGACCGGACGCAGGGGGCTGTTCGTCAACCCCGAGTTCACGACCGGCATCGAGGGGATGGAGGCACGTGAAAGCGACCTGCTGCTTGCCGAACTGTTCGAGCATATTCTGCAGCCACAGTTCCTATATCGCTTCAAGTGGCGACCAGGATCGGTCGCAATCTGGGATAACAGGTCCACCTGGCACCGCGCGATGAACGATTATCAAGGCTACCGCCGGCACATGCACCGGATCACGATTACGGGGACACCGCTCGCGCGTGACACGGTCGCGGCATGAGCATGACGGACGATGCCAGACGTGCCTTCCGCGATGCGCTCGGCTCTTTCGCCACGGGCGTGACGATCGCCACAACGAGCCATGAAGACGGTACACCGGTGGGTGTAACCGCGAGCAGCTTCAACTCGGTCAGCCTCGATCCCCCCCTTATCCTCTGGTCGCTCGCCAAAAATGCCCAGTCGCGTGCGGCGTTCGGTGCCAGCGGCCACTTTGCCGTGCACATTCTTGCTGCATCGCAGGAAGCCCTATCCAACCGGTTTGCGAGGAGCGGCGAGGACAAGTTCGCTGGAGTAGAATGGCAGGCCGGGAGACTGGGCTCGCCGATCCTCGCCGATTTTGCGGCGCGTTTCGAGTGCCGCACCCGACATGAGTATGAAGGCGGCGACCATGTCATCATCGTGGGCGAAGTGGTCTCCTACGAGACTCGCGACGCGGCGCCGCTCCTTTTTCATGGCGGTCGCTATGCGGAACGACGCCACCGCCCCTCTGGTGCTCCCGAGCCGACGGTGGACGTGGAGCATGGCCGCTTCGGGGACGATTTTCTATTTTATCTCCTTTCGCGCGCGCATTTTCAGACCTCGCGGCCCACACGGGAACGGCTTGCTGCCGAGGGAATGAGCATGGAGCATCATCTCGTCCTTGCGTTGCTCAGCATGGAGAGCCCGCTATCGGGGGGGGAGATTGTAGGCCGCCTCGCGCACACAGGTCATGCCCCTGTCGATGCTACGCTCGGGACGCTGGCAACTATGGGTCTGATCGAGCCCGGCGCAGGGGGGTGGGTGCTGACCGAGACCGGCCGCGAACGCCTCATCGAGACGCTCGCGTTCGGCAAAGCGCTCGAGGAGGATCTCGCCGATCATTTCACGCCTGCCGAACTCGCGGAGACCAAGGCAGTGCTTCGCCGCATCATCGATCTTACGGGCGGTGACGTTCCGATCGCCTGGCGTGGCTGACACGACCGACCGGGTTCGGGACCGGGGCCGGACATGCGTTGCAGCGGGCCGCTTCGATTGACCCGCACCACGCGCCATGCCCTCGATCATCTGACGCTCGTGGATGCCGAGCCGCTTGCGCTCGCGAGGACCGCTGCGGAGACCGGCTACCGGGGGATTTCCTGCTTCCTTCGATCCATGGATGTGCTGCCGTCGATGCCCGGCTTCGATCTGCCGGGCGATCCCGTCGCGACGCGCGCCCTCAGCCGCGAACTCGAACAATCTGGCATCGCGCTCGACCTCGTCTATCCTTTCACGCTTTCGCACCGCACCCGGATCGAGGATTTCGGTCCCGCCCTTGATTGCGCGGCCACGCTCGGTGCCCGCTTTGCAAATGTGCTGAGCTATGATCGCGATCCGTCCCGCCGCGCGGACCAATTCGCGGCCTTCTGCAATCTCGCGGAAGGGCGTGGCATCGGCACCGTCCTGGAGTTCTTTCCGCGTTCGGCAGTGGCCACCCTTGGGGAGGCACTCCGGATTGCCGGCGGCGTGGGGCGCGGAGGCAGAGTGGGCGTCAATGTCGACCTCCTCCATCTCGTGCGATCGGGGGGACGTGTCACCGAACTGACAATCGCGCCGAGAGAACGCCTTCTCTACGCCCAGCTTTGTGACGGTCCGGCCGAATGCGCCGAGGAGGCGCGAGACCATGAAGCGTCGCGCGAGCGACTGTTGCCCGGGGCCGGTGTCTTCGACATAGATGCGTTCACATCGGCGCTTCCGGCCACATGCCTTACGAGCATCGAAGTGCCAAGCGAGGCGGCGCGGCTGCGCGGCACGTCCTTGAATGTCCGAGCCATGCTCGCGCTGGAAAGCGTCCGCTCTCTCTGAGAGGTCTCGGCGATCAGGTCGCATCATTCACACGATATCAGATGTAAGCCGGATTGCTGCGCCGCATCTTGCGCGGGACGGAGTACCCCTGATGGCCAGACCATTCGCTTCGGCGGCGGCGGAGAGCCCAGACAAGAAAATGCCCGCCCTGTCGCAACAGGGCGGGCAGTTTGAGGAGAGAGGGAAGGGCAAGGCCTCCCCTGGACCGATCAGAATTTTACGCCAACGGTCACGCCATAGGTGCGAGGGTCAGCGAAGTAGCCGCCTGCATAGCCAAGCTGGCCGAAATCGATGCCGCGGACAAAATCCTTGGCATTGGTCAGATTCTTCACCCAGAGCATCACGCGCGCATCTGCGCCTCCAAGCGGCAGGTTCTCGACCGCGATCTGCGCGTCCACCAGATCGCGCGGATCGGTCTTGATCTGCTCGTTGAAGGGCGAGGAAAGCGATTGGGCGAAATTGTAGCGGCCATCCTCGTGCGTGTAGCCCACCCGGCCCACGATCACCGTGTCGCCCGAACCCACCGGGAAGCGGGCATTGAGCGCGATATTCGCGGTCAGCGGCGACGTATAGGTCGGCTTGACGACCGAGGCGATGTTGACCGCGGGGGCGCCTGCGACCGGCTGGATGCCCGCAAGAAACTCTTTCGTATTGATATCGACATAACCGATTGTGCCATCAATCGAGAAATTGTCGGTCAAAGCGGCTTGTAGGTCAGCCTCAATGCCGGTGTAGGTTACCTTGCCAGCGTTGCCGATCTTTGTGGCAAAGGTGCCGGCGGGCGCGTCGGAGACGGGCACGACCACTGCAAGATCGCTATATTCATTATAATAGCCGGCTATGTTGAGACGGACGCGGCGGTCGAAGAGCTCGGATTTCACCCCCACTTCGTACGAGGTCAGCGTTTCCGGCCTGAAGCTCGGCAGGGTTGTGGTCCCGGTGATCACCGGATCCTGTGCGTTGAAGCCGCCCGAACGATATCCCGATGCAGCACGGGCATACATGCTGATTTCGGGCGTGAATTCGTAGCGCGCCATCAGGTTCCAGGTGAACTTGTTGAAACTTGCCTGGCCCGACTCGGGGAAAGCCAACGCCGTTGCGCCATTCTGCAGGCGAACGAGCTTCTTGCTATCCCAGGTATAACGCGCACCCGCCGTCAGGCTGAGCGGACCGTCGCGGCCGCCAGGATAGATCGTCGTCTGCGCGTAAAGCGCCTTCGACTCGCCGCTCGCGGTATAGCGAAGGACGGCGGGCGTGATGACCGCGCGGTAGCGAGCCGGGTTGGCCGCAACGAACGAGGGTCCAAGCGCGCCGAAATTGGCGAGGAAAATGCTGTTGGTATCGAGAATGAAGGCGCTCGTCTGCGGATTGACTTCCGAACCCTTTTCCCAAAAGTAGAAGCCGCCCACGACCCAGTCGAGCAGGTCGTTGTCGCCCGACACTTCAAGCTCGGTGCTGAACTGCTTGTGGCGCTTTTCGTTCGACGTGGTGAAAAGATCCTGCGTGGTGGTAGGCACGGGCGAGGCCGCGATGAACGGACGCGCCGCAGCCGGGATCGACGGGATGAATTGCAACAGCGATGCCGGCATGCCGTTGAAGATCGTGGCATTGGAGAACAGCGGACCGCGGATCGTTCCGAGCCCATCGAGATCGTTGCCGGTATTGGAGCTGCGATAGAAGCGATAGCCGCCGGTCAGCTTGATCCGGAACGCGTCAAAGTCGTTCTGGACCTGGAGGTTGTGGCCCCAGAATTTGTCGGTCGTCTCGGCGTCCGAGTTGAGGCAAATCTTGTCGCGGTAGGTGCGGGTGGGTACTCCCAGCGCGGCGCAGCCAGGCTCGAGGAAGGACGCGCCGGCGAGATATTGCGACACCGGTGCCTGCTGCGTGACGAGGACCTGCTTCCCGTCGATCGTCCGCGGGGGGTTCGGCGTTCCGTTGGCGACATGCGTCAGCTGGAACGCGGTGGGATTCCCGCTGATCTTGCTCCAGTCGAAAGAATATTGGATGCTGCCGGTGCCACCGAGATCGGCGAGCAGCGTGCCTCGAAAGGCGTCGGAACGGCGCGAACCGGGGTCGCGCGAATCCTTGGGCTCGAGAATATTGTCGACGGTGCCGTCACGTTCGCTGTGGGCATAGCCGAAGCTGGTGCGCAGCCCGCCGAACAATTCGCCGCTATCGATCGAAAGCTTGCCGTTCCAGGCATTGAAATTGCCATAGCCCGCCTCCGCCTTCAGGCGAAAATCCTTGCCGGGTTTCCGCGAAACGAAGCTAATCGCGCCGCCAGTCGTGTTGCGCCCAAACAGCGTGCCTTGCGGGCCGCGCAGGATTTCCACACGCTCAAGATCCATGACGTCCATGCCGACCGCGCTCGATCGCGCGATATACACACCGTCGATGTAGACCGCGTTCGCAAGGTCGAGGCCGAACGTTTCCTGCGCCCCCGACGGGATACCGCGAATCGAGATCACCGCTGCACTGTGGTTGGTGGTGGGCGGTGTGACGGTCAGGTTCGGCGCCAGACCTGTCAGGTCATTGGTGTCGGTGATCTGGAGCTGCTCGAGCTTGGCGCCGCCGATGGCGCTGACCGCGAGGGGCACTTCCTGAAGATTTTGTTCGCGCTTCTGCGCGGTCACTACGATCTCGTCGAGGCCGGTGCTGCCGCTGTCGGCTTCCTGGGCCGAAGCAGGGACGGCCACGGCCAGGATGCTCGCGCTGGCGGCGAGGCGGGTCAAGATCGAACGATGGCGGCTTTGCATAAATCCCTCCCTAGAGCGGTTGCCCCTCGGTGGGGGCCTTTCCTTCGATCATCAAGCCAGTATTCGTAATCAATGTCAATCAGAATTACGCAAATCATCAAAGTGCTGTAACAGCGTTGTTCAATTGCGGCGCTTGTTCATGTGTCAATTGTCTGTCTGCTGCGCGCCGTCGAGACACTGGAGCGGGTTCAAAGGCTATCCTGCTGTAGTGGTGCTACTTTGCTCCGTGTATCGTCAGCAGGGGCAGGCTTGCGACAATGAGCCTCGCGGAGGTCGTTACCGCCCGGTGCGGCGGTATGCGGCGTCTGCGGAGGGCCGGCGTGCGGACGGTTGCATCGCGACATTCCAGATGGACGGTTCGCCTGCCGCCGAGCGATCTTGCTGTTTGATCCGAGGTCGATGGAAGCCGCTGCGCGCGAAAAGCGAAGGACGATAGCGGTGCGTTCACGCCCGCTTGCCTCTTGAATGCTCGCTCGGCCGTTTCCTACGTCAACATATCGGTCAGCTGATGCCGAAGTAGCTCAGAAAGGGCCGGAGCCGCCAGATGATCTCATCCTCGTCGGGTACCGCTTCCTCCAACCCGGAGAGTCGGGACAGGACCATATCACCCGAGATGGTGGCGGCGAACATGCGCGCCATGAGATCGGGATCTTCGACCTGTGCCGTGCCTTCCCGGACCAAGTCGAAAAAAGGCTCCGCAGGTCGGCGACGAACGGAAGATGAATGTCGCGGTAGACGCCGGCCGCAAAAGCACGATCGCGCAGAGATTCGGATACGAGCATTCGTATGAGTGCAGCGGTGCGCGGCGCGCGCCAGATCGCGCATTCACTTCGGACATAGCCCAGCAGAATCTCGTTGGGCGAATCGCTACCCGGAAATTCGCGGCGAGCGCGCGCCGCCGCGGTTTCGTCTCGCCACCGGATTGCAATCGCGTGAAGCAACCCCTGCTTGTTGCCGAACATATCATAGAGTGTTGCGAGCGATCCGCCAGAACGGCGGACGATATCGGCCAGTCCGGTGCGATCATATCCTTGCTCGATGAACAGCGTCTCGGCGGCGTCGACTATTGCGCTCCGCCGCCTTGCCTTCGCGCACAGATTCGGCGCGCCGCATCCGTCGGCTTCGAAGCTGCTTGGGGATGAGGACGTCGATACCGGGGATCGCGAGGACGTGACCCCCTGCGCGTCAGGCGGCGTCATCCCACGGATCGCGGGTCGTGCCGCGCCCGACGTATGAGCCGTTCACGCGATTCTGGAAGCGCTGCGCTTCCGCGCGCGGATTGTAGAACTGCATGTACCAGATGCGGACCTTGTCGAACGGCCCGTCGCCGCGAACCATCATCGGGTGGATGCAAGGACGCTTGTTCGCCCAGATTTCGAAGTCCTGCGCAAAAGCCTTCACGCCCGCTTCGCTATACCCCGCGGCGATGGCGATGTCCTCTTCAGTCGGCGTGTCGGTGGGCGCCTTGACGAACAGGCCGTACCAGACCTTCACCACTCCGTCGTCGACCGGCGTGTGGGCAATCAGCATGTGCGAGGGATAATCGCCCACCATCGCCGACTGTAGGATCGCGGGACCCGTGTACCAGGTGTCGTTGGTCATGCCCTCGTCGCCGCTATTGAGCGTGCGGTGTCCGGCTTTCAGGATCTGCTTGCAGACATGCGCGTCGAATTCATTTTCGAACAACTCCATGTCCTGGCTGCCATGGACCGGAACGAGGTGTCCCTTGTCGGCCATATTATCCACGATTTCCTGCGGGTGACTGTTGAGCGTACCAAGGAACTGGATGTCCCAGTTCACCCAGCTCGGATCGTCCCACTGCGCAAATTCGGGCAGGGGATAATCGGCAGCGGCTCCCTCGGGATCGTACCAAATCCACAGACACCCTGCGCGCTCCACCACCGGCCAGCTCTTCAGGCATGCCTTTTTCGGCGGCGGTGCAGGCGAGTAAGGAATCTCATTACAGCGGCCGTCGGGGCCGAAACGCCACGCATGATAAGGACAGCGGATATTGTCGCCTTCCACCTGGGTGCCGTCGAGCACCACATACGAGGTGGTATTGAGGGCAAGATGCGTGCCCATGTGCGGGCAATAGGCTTCCATCAGAAAAACGCGGCCGCTTTCTCCGCGATAGAGGACAAGGTCCTCGCCGAAATAGCGAACAGCCTCGGGCTTGGTGGTCGCATCTTCCGACTTGCCCACCATGAACCAGCCACGCGGAAAGGCGAACTCGCCGAGACGATAATCCTTGCTGGTAGCCATTTGCCATCCTCACCCTGCGAATCCTGTTTCGCGCAGGCTAGCACAAAGCGTAGCATTGGCAACCACAGATCGCTATTAGGGCGAGGATGTCGCTAAATTTTTACCAAAATGCGTAATTCGTGAGTGCAAGCGTTACGCATGGTGGTTTTGCGCGGTGCGATTGCGGGTAATTCGAACAATCCGGCTGTTATATTTCAGCGTCTTCACCGCAACCGATGTCTCGACATGGTGAACGCCCTTCAGCGCGAGGATCTGGTCGGAAGCCACGGCGTGGAGTTCGGCAAGCTCGTCGAAAAGGCAGATCGCGAGAATATTGAACCGGCCCATTGTGATGAGCACGCTGGTCACCGCGGGAATCTCGGAAATGGCCGAGGCGATATTCCGTAACTTGCCGGTGTCAGCCTGGACGCCGATGAAAGCCAGTTTGTTCGCAGACTCCAGATCGAAGCTGGTGATCGCGGTGAAGGACATGAGACCTTCCTGTTGCAGTCGTTTGATGCGGCCGCGCACCGTTCCTTCGGTCACGTTGAGCGCGAGGGCGATCTTGCGGTTGGACATTCGCGCATCGTGCGAAAGCATCTCGATGAGCTGACGGTCCATATCGTCGAGGGGGCTGTCGGCCATCAGTCTTCTCGTGCCTCGATGGGGGCCACGTCGAACTGATATTTGACGATATCGACGGTAATGGCAGGTATCATCGACCTTATCCCCTTGATCTTGCCGAATTTGTTCAACAGCAGGTCGGGTAGCTGATCGATCGACTGAAGGACCACGAGGAGATCGATATCATAGCGTCCGGTGGTCAGATGGGCCGCGAAGACTTCGGGAAGTTCCGCGAGCTCCTCCGCCACATCGGTGGCCGGACGGTTATCGACCTCGATGGCTACCTCGAGCAGAACGTTGAAACCATGAGCCCGGAAGTCCGACACGGCCACAACGCGGAGCTTGTTCGCGGCCTCCATTCGCCGGATGCGGCTCGATACCGTCGCCGCCGTCAGATCGAGCCCCTCGGCGATCTGCTGGTTCGTGGCTCGCCCGTTGCGCCGCAGCTCGGCGATGATCGCACGATCGATATCATCGATCTCAAAACCGTTTTTCATGGAAGGACTTCTATGTTTTTTCACAAGCCAGTCCAGCCTTTCATCATGGCCGTCGCGCCGCGCCCCCATTTATTGCGCCAGCGCGCAGCAGGCAATGGCTTGAAGTCTGGCCCCTCAACGGTCAGCAGTTCCGTCGGCCACCGGGCTGCCCCGCGCGATCTCGTCAACGCTCCGCTCCGGCGGGTTCTGCGAGCCGCTGGCGATCCGCCTCGAGGTGCGAGGCTGCGATCCAGGCGAGCAGGGCCCCCACAATACCTGTGGGAATGATAATCGTGAGAGCCCAGCGCAGCGAGAGATCAGCGTCGCCGAAATACTGGCTGAGGGCTCCGGTGAGCCAAGGTCCCACGACGAAGCCGAGGAAGGTCGTGACCATAATGAACAGCGCGGTTCCCGTGGCGCGGAAGCGATCCGGCAGCAGATATTGAAGCGAAGCCATCACGCCGATCGCCCAGCCGCCGCCGAGGAGGCCTGACGGGATGGCGAAGAGCTTGGCGTAGGCAATATCGTCGCTCCAAGTCACAAGCATGATACAAACCGAAGCCGCAAAGAGCGCACCCGCTGCCATCAGCAGCGGACGATGCAGGCCACCGCGCGCCGCGCGGTCGGCAAAAGCGCCGAAGAGGAGCGTGCCGCAAAGGCCGGCAATCCCGAAATAAAGACCGAAGGTACTGCTCGCTTCCGAAAGCGGCAAACCATAGAGTCGTGTGAAGAGCGTGGGACCCCAGAAGCCGAAGCTTACGCCTGAAAGCGTGCCGAGCCCCATGCCGAGCATCATCAGCGTGAACGCGGTGGTTCGCGCAAGTCGGCGCGTCAGGGGCAGCAGCGGTACCTGGGTCTTTGCGGTGACCTGCTGGCGGGCGGGCTCGCGCACGGCGAACCACGCTACAACGGAGAGCAGAATACCCGGCACCGCCATCACGAAGAAAGCCATGCGCCAGTCATGTGCTTCTGCGATACGCGGACCCACTGCATAGCCAGTGATCTGTCCGAAATAGACCGCCAGCCCGAGGATCGCAAAAGCAAAACCCCGCTTTTCGGGCCGGAAATAATCGGCGAGAATCGAATAGGCGGGGGCGATGAAGGCCGCTTCGCCAACGCCAACGCCGACGCGCGCGAGTGCGAGTGTCCAAGGACCGGTGGCAAGCCCCGACAAGCCGGTGAACAGGCTCCAGACGAAACATCCCGCGCAAATGATCGCAATGCGCGAGGATCGATCGGCAAGCCGGGCGACCGGAATGCCGATCGTGGTGTAGAGCACGGCGAATGCAGGTCCCATCAGCAACCCCATGAACTGATCGCCTACACCGAATTCGGCCTTGATCGGATCCACCAAACCCGAGATCAGGTAACGATCAGCATAGTTGAAAATATAGATTAACAGGAAGACGAACAGCACCGTCCAGGGGTTGGATCGTCGCATGTCGCTCGTGGATGCCACCGTGGCCATTGTGTCTCGTCCTTCCGGTATAACGTCCTGCCGACATGGGGGCGGCGGCAGTCATCGCCCACCGCGCGTCAGTCGCGCATCTGCGTTCCGCCGTTGACGTGCCAGACCTGGCCGTTGACATAGCCGCCATCGTCCGAGGCGAGAAACGCTACCGCGCCCGCAATGTCGGCGGGAAGGCCGAGCCGAGCCGAGGGGGTCCGCTTCCGGTGGCTGTCAACTTGCTCGTCGGTCAGATGCTGCGCTACAGCCTCGGTCATGATGAGGCCCGGGCAAATGACGTTCGCGCGAACACCGTCCTTGCCCCATTTGCTGGCAACGTGACGGGCCAGAGCATGGATACCGTTCTTCGTCATCGGATAAGCTACCTGCCAGGGCGACGCGCCCGATGCAGCGCCGCTGCTCGTGTAGATTATGGCGCCGCCGCCTCGCTCCACGATCGCCGGTAGCGCCGCTTGGGTCGCGAGCAAGTGGCTCTTGAGGTTGATGTCGACGGAGCGCTCGAACACTTCGATCGGGCAATTCAGCGCGTCGATGTCGCCTTCGGTTCCGCCCGCAAGATTGGAATGGAAGAAGTCGAGACCGCCGAACCGGCTAAGCGCCGCGTCCACGATCGCCTGCTGCGAGCTCGCACTGGTGCCGTCGAGATGGATGCCGAGAGCGGTCCCGCCCTTGTCGGCGATCGCGCGCGCACATTCCTCCGCCCAGGCCTCGTTGATATCGCCCACCACCACGAAGGCGCCTTCCTCTGCAAGGCGCGTGGCGGTTGCCGCCCCAATGCCGCGCCCGCCGCCTGCCACGACGCCTACCTTGCCTTGCAATCCACGCATTTTCCAAATCCTCGTTTGGTCCAAACCGACCCGCCAGCGAAGGCTATTCGGCTTTCGTTCCGCCCGTCAGTCGCTCAAGTTCGGCGCGCGCTTGCGCCGCGGCGGCAAGATAGGTGACGCCCTCCTGGAGCGGCGTATCGGGGTTGCCGATGCGCGCCATATAGACATCGATGAAGAGGCGCTTCGCAGCGGCATTTTCGGGCGCGCCGAAATAGGCCCAGTCCGCGAGCCGCGCGGCCAGCATCGGCTGCTCGGGCAGCAATTTGCGGGCGCGGCGGTCGAGCGCTTCCACGCCGCCCGCGAGCGTCACCGCCTCGCGGGCCTCGGTCTCGAATGCAAGCGGCGCGAAATGCGAGGGAATGTCATCCCACCAGCCGGTCCAGCGTTTCATTACCATCCGCGCGATGTCAGCGGGGCGATTATATTGCGGATCGAGCAGCGGATTCTTCGCGAACCTGTCGGGCCAATCGATCGATGCTGCGATCTGATCCTTGCGCAAACCGAGATTCAAGCCCTCGATCGCCTGCTGCTCGACATATTCAAGCGCGTCGGCAGTTCCGTCGAGCGCCTCGCGGATCGCACCATTGCCTTTGATCGAAGCGCCATGCATCGGAAGCAGCAGTTCGGGTGAACGGCTCGTCATGTCGCGAAAGGCGGCAATCCATTCCTCGACATAGCGCTGCTGACGCTTGCCGTTCCCTGCATTGGGCAGAAAGCCCTGATAATAGTCGCCGGTAGCAAGTGCCTTGCGCTCGGGCAGCCAGACATAATGCTGGCCCTCGGTTTCACCGGGGGCATGAATGAAGACGAATTTCTCGCCACCGATCATTTTTTCCAGCCGGTCGCGGAATGTTACGGTCGGTACCGCGAGGTCGCTCGCGCGGAGCGGCTGCACGGCAAGGGTTTGGTTGTTATATTTTGCAATCGAGCCGCGCAGGCGAATGTCCGATGCCACCTCGTCCAGATAGGCCTCGGTCGTGATGACGTCGGCCTTCGGCCATTTCTCGAGGAGCGCGTAGGCGCCGTAGGCGTGGTCGACATGACTGTGCGAAACCGCGATCGCAAGCAACGGCTTAGGCGACAGGGTGGGAATGAGGTCGCGCAGCACCGGCCCGATCGCGGCATAGCCGCTGTCAAGCAGCACCAGACCGCGCGGCGTCTCCACCAGGGTGACGTTTACGTAGGGAAAGCGGATGTGCCAGAGGCCGCGGCCCTTCGTCCCATAGTCGACGACAGTCATCTTGGCGCGCGCTTCGGCCACGAGCTCGGGCGCGCGGTCCTGCATTCGTCCGGCGATCATCGGCGACGAGGGGCCCCCGAAACCATCATTGCGCATCAGCGTGCGAAAGGCGACCGGATATTCGGCCACGAGCAGTTTGCGGCCGGCCGCCCCCAGGGCTTCTCGCTCGGCTGCCGATGCGGCGACCCTCGCGTCGGCCGCAGCGTCGCGCACTTCAGTCTGAGCCGCCGGAGCCGGTCCTGTCTCAACATGGGCCCCGGCGGGACCGCCTGCCGCGAGCAGCAGCAGACAGGCCGAGACGCGCGGCAGCATTCGCAAGCGTTCCGGATGTTTGGCGATCATCGGGCGGGCCGCCTGCCGAACCAGGGAGCCGCTCGCTCGATCTGGCCGGCCAGCCGCAGCAGGGTCGCCTCGTCGCCATAGCGGCCGGTCACCATCACGCCGATCGGAAGGCCATCCTTGGACATCGCAAGCGGGAGCGACATGCTTGGCTGGCCCGTCGCGTTCGAGACGCCCGTCCACGGCGTGTACGCCGCCGCCTCCGCGCCCCATTTTTCGAAATCTGTCGGCATCAGGCCAAGGCGTCCGAGCGCAGGGGGTGGCGCGGCTGTAGTGGGCGAAAGAATGACGTCATATTTCGTCATGAAATTGCCGAGCGTGATGGCGGTTTCCTGAAACAGATTATTCGCGCGGGCGAGATCGACCGCCTTGAACTGCTTGCTATACTGAAGGAAAACCAGCGTCACTTTTTCAAGCACATCGGGTCCCGGCGTGATGCCCGTGAGCTTCGCGCGGTCCTCGATATCAACCGCAAGCGCGCTCGAGAGCGTTGCGAAATTGGCCATACCGAGCCCGGCCGGATCGACCTTCGGCGCTGCCTCCTCGACATGGTGACCAAGCGTTTCAAACAGTTTGGCCGCATCGCGCGCGGCAGCGATGCATTCGGGGTCCACCGGCGTGCCGGTCGGTGTCTCGAGCATCAACGCTACGCGAAGCCGGCCAGGCGACTTCGTCACTTGCGAGAGGAAGCTTCCTTCCGGAGTGGGGGCGCCGTAGCGCGATCCGATCTCGATACCGTGAGTTGCATCGAGCATGGCGGCGGAATCGCGCACCGTGCGGCTGATCGCATGGTGGGTTGAAAGTCCGCCCCAACCCTCGGTCCGCTTCGGACCCATCGGGATGCGTCCGCGGCTAGGTTTGAGACCGAAGAGACCGCAGCAGGCGGCAGGGATGCGGATCGATCCGCCGCCGTCCGACGCATGCGCCATCGGTACCACTCCAGCGGCGATCGCAGCGGCGGAGCCGCCGCTTGAGCCGCCGGCAATGCGTTCGGGGTTCCAGGGATTGCGCGTCGCCCCATAGGCCACCGACTCGGTGGTACCGGTAAGTCCGAACTCGGGGGTGGTGGTCTTTCCGAAAATGACAAAGCCTGCCGCCTGCTGGCGCCTCACGAGCTCGGAGGTGAAGTCGGGGCGGTAGTCGGCATAGAAACGGCTTCCTTGGCCCGACCGTTGGCCCGCGATGTGCGTGTTGAGATCCTTTACGAGGAGGGGCACGCCCCGGAACGGGCCTTCCGGCAGGCCGGCAGCAATCGCCTGTCGGCCGTGATCGTAAAGCTTCTGCGCCATGAAGTTGAAGCGCGCATTGCCTTCCTCGGCGCGAGCGATCGCGGCTTCGAGAAGTTCGCCAGGCGTCACTGCCTTGTCGCGGATGAGTTTAGCAAGACCGAGCGCATCGTGCTGGTCCAGGATATTCCCCTTGTCGCTTCCCATAACGGCCTTCCTTGCCTGTGCAGCCTGCGGCAGCGTCAAGGCCGCGGCCGCCGCGGCGCCGGCCAGCATCGCCCGTCGCGTAACGACTCCGGCGCTCGCCGTGTCGATCTTCTTTTCCATATCGCTCATCCTTCAGTGATGGTGCGGACTCAGCCTTGGGCAACGAGCTTCGGAGCCACCGGCGCGTCATCCTTCACATAGTAGCGCGAGTAGAATTGGCGGAAGCGCGGGATCGGCCCGTCGCCGTCGCAGATGATCGGATTGGGTTCGTAGCGCATGCGATCCCAGACGACCTTGTCCTGGTCCATCTGCTTGTTGACGTCGGCGATGATCGCGCGCGCCACGCCCGCCCCCGGGCCTTCCTTTTGAGCCTTCGGCTGGGTGTAGAGATAGCGGACGCTGAGCCGGTCTTTCTCCACCGGGACGATACATGCGATCAGCAGCGTCTCGCAGATGCCTTTAAACCGCACCCAATTCTGGCCCGGCCCCTGCGACGCGGTGGTGATCTCTCCGTCGATCTCGCCGCGCGGAGTTCCCATCTTGGCCTTCAGAACGCTGCTGCGGTCATAGCCTTCGCCCCAGAACAGTTCGCCGCTGGGATAGCTTGCGGTGCCGTGGATATATTTGAAATGCGCGAAATCGACGCCATTCTCCGCCATGTTCTGAATGCTGCCGTAGATCGTCCATTCGAAGATCTGGAAATCGCTCCATTCGGGGTCGGTCGCTTCGGGATTCTCGACCACTTCGAAGAGCGGGGCCGCGTCCTGCGGATGGTACCACATCCAGATGATCCGGTTCACTTCGCGGATATGCCATGTCCGCGTGCACTTGCGTTTGACCTGCGGCGGAATGATCTTGGCGTAGGGAATTTCCTTCACCACGCCCTCGTCGCCGTCGTAGCGCCAGCTGTGGAAGGGACATTCGAGCAGATTGCCGCTGACCTTGCCGCCATGTCCCATATGCGCGCCGAGGTGCCGACAATAGGCATCGACCATCCGCACGGTGCCGTCCTCGCCGCGCCAGATGGCGAGCTCGGTCGAAAAATAGCGGAGAGGCTTGACTTCGCCAACGGCGAGTTCGCTCGCAAGCATCACCGGATACCATCCGAGGGGATATGGCGTGTCGAGATTGCGTTCCTCGATCGTGGCGCGATTATCGACCTCGGCGAGACGCCAGGCCACCAGTTCTTCCTTCGACATATTCTCGAGAACCCGCCAGACTGCGACGGGGGCGGTGCGGGCGTCTGTGGCAGTGTCGGTCATGTTCAGCCTCCTAATCCGAATACTTTGATCGCGTTCTCGCGCAGGAATTTCGGCCACACCTCGTCCTTGAAAGGCACGTTCGGCATGTCGCCGAATATGCGGTCGAGGCTCAGGCCCATCGGGAAATATCCCGCGTAAATGATCTTTTCCGCGCCCCGGCTGTTCGCATAATCGATGATCGCCTTGGGATAATGTTTGGGCGCGAAGGCACTCGTGGAATAATAGAGATTCGGCCATTTCAGCATCAGCTTGACGGCGAGTGCCTCCCAAGGCTCGGCGCCGTGACGCATCACGATCTTGAGATCGGGGAAGAACCAGCAAACCTCGTCGAGATGCTCGACCTTCTGGGTTTCCATCGGGATCCGCGGTCCGGGAATGCCTGCGTTGATGCACACGGGCAGACCAAGCTCGGCGGCGCACGCGTAAAGCGGGAACATATATTTGTGGTTGATCGCCACCTGCGGGAGCGTGCCTGCAGGAAAGACGCTGATCGCCGAAAGGCCCACCTCGGCATGGATCCGCTTGATGCGGCGCACTTCTTCCATGCCCTTGTTGGGATCGCACGGCAGGTCGAAGAAGAAGCGGTCGCCGTACATTTCCTTGGCGCGCCGCGAGGTGGCGTTATCGTTCCAGCCGACAAGCGCCCGCTCGATGTTGAAGCGGTCCATCTGGTCGACGGTCCATCTCACGAAATCATCGACAGCGCCCGATTCAGGGATGTCCTTGAACATATATTGGGCGGGCATCGAGAATTGCTGGCGCGATTCCGCGTCCTTGATGAGCGGCTTGAAGCTCTCGAACCAGTCGGACCGGTTTTCCGTCTCGGGAATGCCGAGCATACAGTCGATGATGCCGATATTGTCGGGCATGGCCATCAGGCGGTTACTCCTCTTGTCTTGATCCATTCCTCGCGGAGGCGCCGCTTGTCGATCTTGCCTACGTCGTTGCGCGGAAGCGCCGCCGTGCGCACTTCCACCTCGCCCGGCGCTTTGTAACGGGCGAGCTTGCCGGCCACCTCCGTCATCACCATGTCGGCATCGACACCCTCGCCTACCACCGTCGCCACGAGCAGTTCGCCGAGCCGCTCGTGAGGCACCCCGAAGGCCGCGCATTCGAAGACCTGGGGCATCGCGTTCATCACCCGCTCGACTTCGGCGCAGTAGATATTCTCGCCGCCGGAGATGACCATGTCCTTGGTCCGGTCGACGATGAAGACATAGTCCTCGGCGTCCAAAAACCCGATGTCGCCCGTTCGCAGCCAGCCGTCTTCCGAAAGAACGGCGGCGGTATCCTCGGGGCGCTGCCAGTAGCCCTGCATGACCATCGGCCCGCGCACGACAATCTCCCCGACCTCCCCGGCGGGGAGCTGTGCGCCGTCCGGGCCCTCGATACGCACCTCAACCAGTGACAGGATCCGGCCCGCGGAGGCGCTTTTGCGGATGAAATCCTCGCCGAGACCCATCGCGACACTCCCGGACGTCTCGGTCATGCCATAGCCCGTACCCATCACCGCCTCGGGGCAGGCGGCACGAAACTCGTTCAGCAGATTCACCGGCATTGCCTGACCGCCCATCCCCACGTTGCGGAGGCTGGACAGGTCGGCATTGCGAAGCTTTCCCGCTTCGACGATGTCCCACATCATCGTGGGCACGCCCGAGAACATCGAGACCTTCTCCCGCTCGATCAGCTCGACAGCTTCCTGCGCCGACCAGCGCCGCATCATGACGATCTTGGATCCGGCAAGAAGAGGCGCAAGAAACCCCGCACCAAGCCCCGAAATGTGGAACAGCGGGACAACCAGCATCACCGCCTGCTGGGGAATGGTGGCAAGAATGGCGGAAACCGGAATGCCGAGCTTCTGAGCTGTGTTGTGCAGCACCATCGTTCCCGACAGCTGCATGCTCATGATGCCGGTTATGAGATTGGCATGGGAGAGCACGGCGCCTTTGACCCGCCCGGTGGTTCCCGAGGTAAAGAGGATGACGGCCGGATCGTCCGCGCGCGCGGCGCCCCGCCGCGGTGCGGCATCTCCTTCGGACGGAAAATCGTCTGCTTCGATTAGCCGACCGGCATAACCACCTTCGCGCAGCAGGGCGGCGCGTTCGGCGTCGGTGAGCACGAGGGTCGGCGTGACGTCGCCGATTGCGGCGCAAAGTTCGGCGGGCGAGCCGCGGCTGTTGACCAGTGCGGCGATCCCCCCGCAATGCATGACCGCGAGAAAGGCGACCATCCACTCGCTGCGGTTGCGCATGCAGATCGCGACGCGGTCGCCGGGCTCGATGTCGAGAATCCCGGTCAGCGCGTCGCGGCGCCGGAATAATTCGCTGTAGGAGATCCGTTGATCGTCCTCCACCAGGCAGATGCTCTCACCATGACGCCGCGCTGCTTCGAGCATGTCGTTGAGATCGGCCGGTGCGTTGACGAAACGCCGCATGCCGTCGCTTACGCCCACCTCAAAGGGAGTGCCGGGCGCCGTTACGGCGTCAAAGATGGGGTCGCTCCGTCTCACATCGTCTCCAGTCGCTGTCTCGCCCAGACATAATCGGGCTTGCCGGCGGCCGACCGCTGGATTTCGTCGGCGAAAACAAATTGCCTCGGGACCTTGTAGCCGGCCATCCGGTCCTTCAGAAACGCCGCGATGTCGGCCGTGCAAGGGCGCCCCGAGGCGTCGCGAAGTGCCACCACGGCCGCCACCTTCTCGCCCCAGCGCTCGTCTTTCATGCCGACGACAAGCGCGTCGAATACCGCTGGATGGGCTCGCAATTCCTTCTCGACTTCTTCGGGGAAGACCTTCTCGCCGCCGGAACTGATGCAATTGGAATCGCGTCCGAAAAAGGTGATCATGCCGTCTTCGTCGAGCCGACCGCTATCGCCAGTGATGACCCAGCCGCGTCCTTCGATCTGGCGGAAGGTCTCGGCGCTCTTCACCGGATCATTATAATAGCCGAGCGGCAAATGGCCGCTGCGAGCGATGAAACCTGTCTCGCCGGGCAAGGCAAAACGTTGGCCTACGAAGACTTTCTGCGTGTCGTCCGAGCGCAGGCGCAGCACGCCCTCGATCTCCGCTCTGGCGGAGAGGCTGGCGCCTGTTTCCGACGCGCCCATGCCATTGGTGATGGATGCGTTGGGGAGAAGCGCCGCTAGGTCGTCCTGAACATGCTGCGAGAAGAGAGCTCCGCCCGATCCAAAATTATAGACACTTGCAAGCGTCCATCGCCCGGGTTCAGCGCGCAGCGCGTCGCGAAGCGGGATTGCCATCGCGTCCCCCACCACCTGGACCAAATTGACGCCATCGCGCTCGACCCTGTCCCAGATCTCGACGGGATCGAAACGCGCGGCATTGTCGATGACCACGGTGAGCCCCGCAAGCAGGGCAGTCCACGCCGACCAGATCGCGGCGCCATGCATGAGCGGCGCGATGGTGAAGATCTTCAGCGCGGGCCCCTCGCTTGCGCGCGTGCGGATATCGTCCGGCCGTTCGATCACGCCTGCGGGATGAAAATAGCCGCCGCCTCCCGCGCAGCCGAAGAAGAAGGCCCTGTGAGACCACATCACCCCTTTCGGCATGCCAGTCGTCCCGCCGGTATAGAGCAGCATATAATCCTCCTCGGAGCGAGGATATGCTTGCTTGGTGCCGGGGAGGAGGAGAGCGTCGTAGGATATGGAGCGACCGGTCTCTCCATCGGGCGATACGGTCAGCCGCAGTTTGGGCAGTCCGTCCCGAAGCGCCTCGACCACATCCGAATATTCACCGTCGTGGATGATGCATGCGGCGTCGGCGTTTTCGAACAGATAGGCGAGTTCCTGCTGCTTGTAGCGATAATTAACGTTGAATGGCACCGCACCGAGCTTGATCGCCGCGAGATAGCTCTCAAGATATTCGCTGCGGTTTCGCATATAGAGACCAACATGGTCGCCGCGCCCGAGACCGCGTGCGGCGAGGCCGCGCGCGAGCGCGTCCGTACGCCGGTCTAGCTCGGCATAGGTGAGGGCCTTGTCATTGCTCTGGATTGCGAGGCGATCCGGAACAGCTTCGGCAACCATCTCGAACAGGTCGGCGATATGAAAATGCCTCGTCAAGCCAGCCTCGTTTCCCAAACCGATCACGTCGACTCCATGTCGATCGCTTTATGCGTAATTAGTTTTGTATCATTTTACGATTAATTGCAACAAGGAGAAAAAATAGAGCCATGTTGCGTAGATAGCTCAATACACCGCTGCCGGATTTGGCTCATTCGGGCTTCCGAGCATCTCGCGGTAGGAGGGGCGTTCCTTGCCGCGATCGGTAATTCCCAGTTCGCGTGCCACTTCTGCGCCCACCAAGGTGCGTCCAGAGAGTGCGGCGCCTTCCGGACGGCTGGCAAGCGCATGGATAATGTGGCCCGTGAACTCCGGGTTCTCGGCGGTTTCGATAAAACCCTCATATTGTTCAGGATTCACCTCACGCGCGATGGCGGAGCGTTCGGTGATGAGCGGACCCATCCAGATCGATGCGGTGCGTACACCCGTGCCGCGAAGGTCGTGTTCCATGTCGTGGGCGAATTTATCCACACCCGCTTTTTGCGCGCCATAGGCCGGGCCATGCATGTAGCAGCTCGCGCCGAACGAAGAACCGAACGCGATCATGCCGGACCCCCGCGGGACCATGAGCCGCGCCGCATGCCAGCTTGCGACATAGGCCGACCGGAGCCCCACTTCGAGAATGCCCGCCGCCGCGAGTTCCTTCTCCCAGAAGGGTTTTTTCTCGATAAGCTGGTGATGGATGAAGGTCGCATTGTTGACGAGAATGTCGAGGCGTCCCTCCTGTTCCGCCGCGATCCGGGCGAACAGCGTCTCCACCTCGGCATCGTTGCCATGATCGCAGACCACGGCGATGCCGTGTCCGCCTGCCTTCGTGACCGCCTCAGCGGTCTCGGCCACGGTGCCCGGAAGCACCGTACCATCCCAGCCCTTCGCGTCGCCGGGAGCGAGGGTGCGCCCGGTCACATAAACTGTCATTCCCTTCTCGCCGAGCCCGCGCGCGATACCGGCGCCAGCGCCGCGACTGGCGCCGGTTACGAGTGCAATCTTTGGTTCAGCCATTGTTCTGTGTCTTTCTTCTCTCGAGCCTGGATCAAAGGCGTTCGATGATGATTGCGGGGGCCATGCCGCCGGCGGCGCACATCGTTACGAGCCCGTAGCGGCCGCCCGTGCGTTCGAGCTCGTCGAGCACGGTGCCGATCAGCATCGAGCCGGTGGCCCCGATCGGGTGCCCGAGTGCGATCGCGCCGCCGTTCACATTGACCTTGTCGCGGTCGAGATCGAGATCCCGGATGAATTTTTCTGCCACGACCGCAAAGGCTTCGTTGATCTCGAACAGGTCGATATCCTCTACCTTGAGACCCGCCTTGGCAATCACCTTGCGGGCGGCCGCCACCGGGGCGTTCAGCATCAGCGTCGGGCAATCACCGACATTGGCCGTTGCCACCACGCGCGCGCGGGGACGGAGACCGTGCCGGTCTACAGAGGCGGCCGAGGCGAGCAGAACCGCTGCCGCGCCGTCCACCACGCCGGAGGAATTCCCGGCATGGTGGACATGCTGGATCTCGACAAGCTCGGGATATTTGCGGCGAACGAGATCGCCATAGGTCGTCCCCCGTTCGTCGATTGCAATCCCGGCCCATCCGGCGAAAACGGGCTTGAGGCTCGCGAGGCTCTCGACGCTGACGTCGGCGCGGGGAAATTCCTCATGAGCGAGTGTAAGGGAGCCATCCTCGTTGTGAACCGATACGAGCGACCGGTCGAAACGCCCCTCCGCGATCGCCCTTGCTGCCCGGCGCTGCGATTCCGCAGCCAAACGGTCGACGGCCTCGCGATCGATCCCCTCGATAGTCGCGATCGCGTCGGCGCACACGCCCTGTTGCGACTGCGGATGGCGCGCGCGCAGGCGAAGATTGCCAGCGTCGATCATCGGGGGCTCGGTGGTGCTGGCAATCGAGCTTGTATAGCTCATCATCTCGGTGCCACCCGCCACTACGACATCTTCCATTCCGGCGAGCAACTGTGCCGCGGCAAGATTGACCGCAGTGATACCGCCGCCGCAGAAGCGATCGAGCGTCATGCCTGACGATTGGACAGCGTAACCGGCGTCAAGCGCCGCCATCCGGCCCAGGTCGCGGCCCTGCTTGCCTACCTGTGTGCTCGTTGACCAGATCACATCGTCGACGTGCGAGGTGTCGAGACTGTTGCGTTCCGCGATCGCGCCGAGAACGGTGGCCGCAAGATGTTGTGGGTGAAGGTGCGCCAGCGCACCCTTGCCGATCTTGCCGATCCCGCGCGGCGTACGACAGGCGTCGATGATATAGGCTTGGTTCATGATAATCTCCGGTTCGAAAAATCCGCGCGAGCTCGCGAGGCTGTCAGTCGAAATTTGCCTGGCCGCCATCGAGGGGGACGGTGGCGCCGGTCAGGTAGGAAAGGGCGGGCGTGCAGAGCGCCACAACGGCGGCCCCGATATCTTCTTCGCACTTGCCGATGCGCCCGAGCGGAATCGTCTTGAAGAAGGCAGCCGCCTCCTCCGGATTTTTCTCGGCCCACCATTTGAGACCCGGGGATTCGGCGTGCGGAGCGATGTTGAGCACACGGATATTATCCTTGCCCCATTCAGCGGCCGCGCCGCGCGTGAGCGACTGGATGGCTGCCTTGGTTGCGGCATAGCCGCCGTAGCCGGTCATATCCCAACGTTCGATCACCGAGGAGACAAGGTTGATAATCACCCCGCCTCCTCGCGCCGCCATCGATGGTTGAGCGCGGCGCATCAGCCGGAGGGTGGCGAGCGGACCAGACTCGAAGCCCGCAATGAAAGCCTCGTCGGTGAGCGTCAGAAGGTCGCCTTTCGGGACTTCCTGCGCGTTATTGACCAAAATGTCGATGCCGCCGAGAGTTTCGATGATGTGCGATGCGAGCGCATCCAGCGATTCGGCAGACTTGACGTCGCATTCGAGCGCAACCGCCTTGCCCTTGCCGCGCGTCTCGATCAGTTCTTTCGTGAGATCGAGCTTGCTGCGTGTCCGGCCGGCGAGCACGACGGTATCGCCCTCGCGGGCAAATGCGAGCGCGATTCCTTGCCCCACGCCCTGACCGGCGCCGGTAATTAGCACGATTCGGGCTGCCATGATCCTTTGTCCTCATTATTCGTAGAAAAGATAATCCGAAATTACGCATGAGCTTGACATGGAAGCGATATGGTCGTCAATTGCGTTGAAGAAATTCATGGGAGAGACTTATGTCAGTAGCGCCGGGCGCGGCCTTCAGTCCGCTGGCTATCGGTCCGCTGAAGCTGCGCAACCGCGTCATCAAGGCGGCGACGAACGAGGGGATGGCCAAAAAGGGCATCGTTTCAAAAGGTTTGGCGACTTTTCACGAGCGCGTGGCTGCGGGAGGCGCCGCGATGTCAACCGTGGCCTATTGTGCCACCAGCCTCGATGGACGCACCTTCGTTGATCAGGCGACGCTCAACGACGAATCATTACCCGACTTCCGGGCGCTCACCGACGGTGTCCATCGCCACGGCGCTGCCGCGTGCGCGCAGATAACTCACGCAGGATCCTTCACGTTCCTAGGCGAAAAGGAGCTGAAAACGCGGCGGCCGCTATCTGCGAGCGGCGGATTCAACAAGGTGGGCATGCTCTCGGGGCGTTGGCTGAAAAAGCGGATGAACCGGGACGAGATTGTCGCGATGGCCGATGAATATGTTGCGGCAGCACGGCGCGCGCGCGAGGCAGGGTTCGATGCCGTGGAACTCCACATGGGCCATGGCTATCTCTTGAGCCAGTTTGTGTCTCCACTCTACAACAGGCGGCGCGACGCCTACGGCGGAACGATCGAGAGGCGTATGCGCTTCCCGGCCGAGACGCTCGCCCGTGTTCTTGATGCGGTGGGCAAGGATCTTGCAGTCATCGTGAAATACAGCATGACCGACGGCGTTCCGCGCGGGAACCGGATCGAACACGGCGTTGAAGTAGCCCGCATCCTGGAGCGCACCGGAGCGCATATGGCCGTGCTGTCCAACGGGATGAACGTCGAGTCGATCACGGCGATGTTCGGCTCTTCCTTTCCCAAGGAAAATCGCGCGAGCAATCCCAATCCGATCATCCGCATCGGCATGTGGCTGCAATCGCTCACCGAACCGGGACATGTCGAATTTCGCGAAAATTACCTGCGCGATCATGCGTTGAAGATTCGCGAAGCGGTGAAGATGCCGCTCGCCTATCTTGGCGGGGTCCAGTCGATCGAGGGCGTGAATCTCGCGCTCGTCGACGGTTTCGACGCGGTCGCGATGGGCCGCATCCTCATCCACGATCCAGATATCGTCAATCGGTGGGCGGCGGGCGACCTCGCCCGTTCGGGCTGCATCGCGTGCAACAGGTGCGTCTCGATGATGTATCTTCCCACCGGCACGCACTGCGTGCTGACTGGCGCGCAGGATGCCGCCCTCAACAAGATAGCAGCTGGAGCATAGGCAGATGAGCGGAAGTTTCGAAGGCCGGGTGGCGATCATCACCGGCGGCAGCGACGGCATCGGTCTCGCGACCGCGCAACTGCTCGCGCGGCGCGGCGCCATGGTGGTGGTTTGTGCCCGCCGCGCAGAGAAACTCGCGGAGGCGAAAACCGCCATCGAAGCGGAAGGCGGCCGTGTCGAGATCCATTCGCTCGACGTCACCGATTTCGATGCGCTGACCCGGCTGATCGAGGATGTGGCAGAGCGTCATGGACGGCTCGACATGCTCGTCAACAATGCGATGTCGACGCACTATGCGCCGCTCGCCAAGCTCAAGCTCGAGCATTGGCAGAAGGATTTTGCGGTCAATGCCGACGCGGTGTTCGTTAGCACCAAGGCCGCGATGGCGATCATGACGAAACAGGGAAGAGGATCGATCGTCAATGTCTCCTCATCATGCGGTATTCGTGCTGCCACCAATATGGCGAGCTATTCGGCCTCGAAGGCAGCGCTGACCCATTTCACCGCCTGCGCCGCGATGGAGGGCGCGCGGCACGGCGTACGCGTCAACGCTATCGTTCCCGGGCAGGTGCAGACCGCCGGAACGGAGGATTTCGGACGCAAGGCGCCCGAAGTCGCGGCGCTTACCGCCGACGCCATCCCGATGGGCCGAGGCGGCGAGCCCGCGGAGCTCGCCGAGGCGATCTGCTTCATGCTTTCGGATGCCGCGAGCTATATCAGCGGAACCGCGCTCCCCGTGGACGGCGGTAAGTCCGCGCAGCTCTACATGCCATATTCCTATCAGGGCTGATGTCTGGAGCAGTCTCTCCGCGCCGGCACGGTGGCTCCCTCCTCGCCGGCCGCGTGGCGATCGTCACCGGAGCAAGCCGCGGGATCGGCGCGGCCATAGCGCGGCGCTTCGCGGCCGAGGGGGCTAGCGTCGCGCTCGTGGCGCGAACGCTCGAACCGCAGGACCAGCTGACAGGATCGCTGAGCGAGGTTGCCCGATCCATCCAGGAGGCGGGTGGGATCTGCTGCGCGATCCAGGCCGATCTCACCCGGACTGAGGATCTGGCATCGATCGTGGAGCAGACCGCGCGGGCTTTCGGACGCGCCGATATATTGGTCAATAATGCGGCATGGGCCCGCTTTCCTCCGATCTGGGAGGCGACGCCGCGGCACGTCGAGCTCGCTTTCCAGATGAATCTCACCGCGCCTCACCTCCTTTCACAGCTCGTGTTTCCGGCGATGCGCGAAAAGGGCGAGGGATGGATATTGAATATCACTACCGCGAGCGCGGATGTACCGCCGGCTGCGCCCTGGAATTTTAGCGAACGCTACTTCCAGTATCAGCGCGATGGGCATGCCACCCTCTACGGCGCTTCCAAAGCCGCGCTCGACCGGCTTACCGCGGGCTGGGCGATCGAGCTTAGCGGGACCGGGGTTGCCGTGAATGCGCTGGCACCGGTGGGCGCGGTCGCGAGCGAGGGCGCGCTGGCGCTAAACGGCTGGAACGATGAGGACCATCTCGAACCGGTCGAGGCAATGGCGGAGGCCGCCTTGCAGCTTTGCTGGCGGCCTGCCACCGAATGTTCGGGCGAAATCGCGCGCAGCGTGCCGCTGCTCCGCCGACTAGGCGTGGCGATCCGGCAGCTTGACGGCCAGACACTCCTCCAAAGCGAAGAGGCAAGAATATGAATTGGGACAAAGAGGTCGACATACTGGTCGTAGGCTCGGGCGCCGGCGCGCTTTTGTCGGCGCTGGTAGCCGCCGAGCGCAACGCCGATGTATTGATCGTGGAGAAGGAGCCGCTGTGGGGCGGAACATCCGCGACCTCGGGCGCCGGCATCTGGATCCCGAAAAGCGACCAGGCTGCGGCAGAAGGTTTCCACGACAAGGTGGACGACGCCTTCCGCTATGTTCGCAAGCTCTCGGCCAAAAATGTGCCCGACGCCAATATCCTTGCCTATGTCTCGACTGCGGCGGACATGCTGCGCTGGATGGGCAACCATACCGATATCCGCTACTGCGCCTTTCCCTATCCCGATTATCACGCGGAAAACCCGGGCGGCAGTCCAGCCGGCTATCGCACGCACATGCCGTTGCCGATGAATGGACGGCAACTCGGCAGCGACGTCGAGACGCTCCGCTTCGCTTCGCCCGCGGCGAGCCTTTTCGGCTATCTCAACTGGCATTTCGACGAAACCTACATGCTGCTTTTCCGCCAGAAGGGTTGGCAGCTCCATCTCTTCAAGAGCCTTGCGCGATACTGGCTCGACTGGCCGTTCCGGTTCAAATCGCGAAAAGATCGCCGCCTCACACTCGGCAACGCACTGGTGGGTGGCCTGCGCATGGCGCTCAACCGGCGTAAGGTACCGCTCTGGCTCGAGAGTCCGATGCGGGAACTCATCGTGGAAAAGGGAGCGGTGCAGGGCGCGCTCGTATGGCATCGCGGGCGCGATCTCAGGATCCGCGCCCGCAAGGGCGTCATTCTTGCCGCGGGCGGTTTCGACAAGAATCAGGACATGCGCGACGAACATGCGCCGCTTTATCCGGCCGCGCTCTATTCGGGCGGCACGTCGGGCAATACGGGCGACGCGATCCGGGCAGGTATGGCGGCTGGCGCGGGAACGATGAACATGCAGTCGACCTGGGCTGCGCCGGTCTTCCATGTGCCCGGCGAGGATCGCGGACGACTGTCGACGATCGAGCGTGCGCTGCCCGGCAGCCTGATGGTCAACCAGCAGGGTGAGCGCTACCTCAACGAGGCCGCCTCTTATCATGTGGTGGGCCAGAAGATGGCGAAGCGGCAGAAAGAGCATGGCGACGCTTCGCCGAGCTGGTTCGTATTCGACCATGAATATCGTCACAGATATCCGGCTGGGCCATTGCTGCCGCTGATGCCCGACTGGTTCCATCGCGGCGAGGTCCGCTCGATTCTCAGAAAGGGCCGGACAATTGCCGAGCTCGGTGAGCAAATGGGGGTCGATCCGGCGGCGCTGGAGAAGACGGTGGCGCGCTACAACGGCTTCGCCGCAGAAGGCCAGGATCCCGATTTCGATCGCGGTAAGGCGACCTACGACATGATGTACGGCGATCCGCGCGTAACTCCGAACCCCTGCCTGCGTCCGCTTCTGAAAGGTCCATTCTATGCGATGCCGATCTATCCGGGCGATATCGGCACCAATGGCGGGCTGATGACCGACGATCGGGCCCGCGTTCTCGATACGGGAGGAAAACCCGTGCCGGGCCTCTATGCGATCGGCAACAATGCGGCGTCGGCAATGGGGGAAAGCTACCCGGGCGCCGGCGTAACGATCGGTCCTGCCCTTACCTTCGGCTATATTGCGGCGCGTGACGCCTTGGGAGCGAACGAGCGATGATCCGGCGGCTTGAAGGCAGGGGCGCGGTCGTCACCGGCGCGGGGCGCGGTATCGGCGCCGCGATCGCAGCGCGTCTCGCTGCCGAAGGCGCACGGGTAGCCGCGCTCGACCTTTGCCAGCCCGAAACGCCCGACATGCTGTGCCTCGCCTGCGATGTCGCCGACAGCGCCTCGGTGGCCGCGGCGATGAAGTCGGCGCGCGAGGAGTTCGGGCAGCTCGATATCCTGGTCAACAACGCGGGCATAGGTTCGGCACCTGGCGACGGCTCGGAGCAATTCTATGCGGCGATGGACCGGCGTAACGCCGAACTTGCCGCGCATGGCAGCTCGCACGAGCGTGTCGACCAGCTCATCCATATGGAAGACAGGGGTTGGCGCGCGGTGATGGCGGTCAATATCGACGGCCCCTTTTTCGCGGCTCGCGAGTTCGTGCGCATTGCCGCGGCCGACGGGCGCGGCGGTGCGATCGTGAATGTGAGTTCGACCTCGGCGCAGTCGGGCGAGGGATCGCCGCACTATGTGACGAGCAAGGCAGCGATCATCGGGCTCACGAGACAACTCGCGCGCGAGCTTGCGCCGCGGGGAATTCGCGTCAACGCGCTGGCGCCCGGGCCTACCAACACCCCGATCATGGACGCGGTCCCGCCCGCATGGATCGACGGCATGAAGGCCTCGGTTCCGCTCGGGCGGCTTGCCGACCCCGCCGAGATCGCCGCCGCGGCCGCCTATCTCGCGAGCGATGATGCAAGTTTCGTTACCGGTTCTGTTCTCGCCGCGAACGGCGGAAGTTGCTTCTTCTAGCGGTGGGCGCGTGTGACGCCTCGCAGCTGTCGGACGTCGCGCTGTGAAGCCGATCCTATTGCCAGGCACTCCGCTTTGAGGCCCAGAGCGCGCGTCGCAGAACCGCCACAAGTTTCAACAGGGGAGGGGATCATGGCCGTAAATGGAGTTAACCGCATCCTCATCGCAGTCCATGACATGGTACGTGCGAAGGAGAAGTATCACGATCTGCTCGGCGCGACCTTCCTCGATGCGCACTGGACCGGCGAACCGTTCGGAATAGCGGTGTCGATCGCGTGGGACGCCGGGATCGAACTTTGCGCCCCGCTGCCCGGCAGAGAGGCCGACAGCGCCGTATCCGCTTATCTCGCGGCGCACGGCGAAGGCGTGATGAACATATTCTTCAATGTGTCCGATGGGGAGGCCGCGATGGAGCGAGCCGTCGGCCAAGGCTACGAAAGCGTGCACTCGCTGGATTATACGCAGACCGAAATCGACCAGCATCTGGGCGGGCTGTTCCGGCGATATCAGGAATTTACGCTCAACACGCGCGAACGCTGCGGTTTCACGGTGAGCCTTGCCCGGATCGAGGCGAAGGAGAACGCTTGAGAGCTGCCGCGCGGAGCCCCGGCTCCGGTGGCCCCCGACAATCCATCAACCGCGAAGCTTGCTGCCTGGAAATGCTGCGCGAGCATGCCGGGAAGTCGCGCGGCAGCGAACAAGCAAAGATGCTCTAGCGCGTCTTCCTGACCTGAACAAACCCCCGGCTCGTCCCCGCGTAGATGCTGTCGTCGGGACCAAGAGCAAGCGCGGACCAGTTGTTGTTCCAGTTGTTGCCGGTCCCGAGGGGGATGCGCGCCACTTCCCTGCCTGTCACAAAATCAAGCCCGGCGAGCGACCAGAGCTGGTCATCGGGCTTACCGGTGTCGGGCTTTCGGACGCCCTCCATGCCGAGATACCACAATATCCCGCTCCGGGTCGCGAGCTTCGCGACGACCGAGGGAACCTTGAGCGGGGACGTCCAGACAAGATCGCAGCCGCTCCCGTCATCACGAATGTCGAAGCGCGACACGCCGCCCGCGACAGTCCGATAATCCTTGTGACTCCGGGCATTGGTGTAGCCGGAATTATTCTCCACCACGACGCTCCGACCGAAGCCTACCATCGAATTGTCGGTCGCGCTGGCGCCTTTGGCGAACATCGGGATCGAGCAGACCAGTCTCTTCGCGCCCTCGGGGATCGCACCGCGGCGCAGCACCACGAGGTTGATCCGCTCATCGGCATTGTCGGCGATGGCGATATAGTCGCGTCCCACCAGCGTCGGGGTCGTGCCGCTTCCCTGATTGATCGAACCGGTCTTGCGTGCCGATCCCCGATCATAGGCCTCGCGCCAGCGCAGCCTTGGCGCGCCGTCCGATGCGGCCTCGAACGCATAGAGCGCATGATCCGACAAAATGTAGATCGCGCCGTCCTCCTGCGCCACCGCATTCTGGATTTCCTCCTGCTTGAGCAGAGTGCGCGACACCTTCCCCGTTCGAGGATCTAGCGTTCCCACGCGACCGAAGCGCGTCGTCCACCAGTAAAGACCGCCAGGTCCTGGAACCACCGAGGTCAGCATGTCGCAGGGTCCGTTTGTGAACCAATTGTCATAATTCTGGCAATCATGCGGAATATAAGGACGCAGATTCCAGGCCCGCGTGCTGCGGACTGACCAGGCGCTGCCGCTCTTCGCCGCCTCGAGGACGCGCACCTGCTGCCGGCTGTCGCCGAGGACGAGCCGGTCCTTGTCGTCGAGAACCATATACGCCCCGCCCGACGAATCGCTCGAGGTAATGTCGGGGTCGCGATGAATGATGGTCTGGAAAGCGCTCGGCCGCATCGGCAGGTCGTAGGTCGCGAGCGCGCGGAGGTTCGCGGGGTCGATCAGTACGATCCGGAAGCCGAAGAGGCCGCCGCACATCGCGAAGATATTGCCGTCGCGGCGGAACAGGAAGGTGGCGCACTGGCGCTGGAGCTTGCCGCCCGCGCGGCGGGAGCGGACTTCTACCGCGCCGCCGAACGGCCCGGCTACCGGATGGGTGTCCGACTGCCAGCCATCGCCGTGCATCGTCGCCGACCCGACCGCCGCGAGCCCCTGCACCGGCGCCACGGAGCCGGCTACCGGAGCCGGCAGAAAGGCGGCATCCCAGCTTGGGGCAAGAGCCGAGCGGCCATCGAGCGGCCGCGCGATCACCGCTTCGCGGTCGAGAAACGGAACGCCCACCATAAGCCCGGCGGCGAGCGCCGCGGGGAGAGCGAGGAGGAACCAGCGCTTCTTCATGTCAGTCGGCCCGCACCTTTACCTTCGGCGCGGCCTGGCCGCGCCGCATGCAATTCAGGAACTCGTCGAGCGGGGCGGGCTCGGGAACCGGCGTCGCGGCGTCTCCCGCGCGCCCCCAGAACTCCTCATAGCTTGGGAAGAGCTTGTGGAAATTGCCCTCCACGGCCTCGGTGCCGGGCCAGCGCATCTTTGCGGATCCGACCGGAGGGCGGTTGAGATCGGTCGCATACCAGTAGAGCGGCAGCCGCCGCGCGAAGTACCAGCGCGGTCCGTCGGGACCCGCCGCGCGCACATAGTCGTCGACATACATCATCTGCATGATCACCCACTCGCCGTCGCCGTCCGCGACCGGGGTTTCATGCTCATTTTTCGAATAGACCACGCCATGGGCGTGATCGGGATCATCAAACTCGATGATATGGCCACCGATATGATGCGAGGTGCCCGTGAAGGGCGACCGCAGTGTCCCGTCCATATAGGCGCGAAGCGCCGCGCGGCCGGTGGCATTCTTGCCCACGCGCACATCCTCGGGAAACAGCGAGACCATCGCATCCATGTCGCGCATGTCGAGCGCCAACGCATATTTGGCGGGTAATTGGCGAATCGCATCGAGTGCCTCAAGGCGCGCGATGCGCTGTTCGAGCGTGGCTTCGCCCATATCGTCTCTCCCAATAATATCATCGCCATTTTGCCGATTGTGATACGCAAATACAAATCATATTTGATTCTGGATCTGCATTTGCGTAACGAAGAGCAAGAATGATCAAGCAGCGGAGGGTTGAGGATGCGGTACAGGTTGATGCAGGCGGCAGCGGTTTTGGCGGTGGCGGGTGCACTCGTGGCAGCCCCCGCGCGGGCGCAGGAGAGCGCCGCCGGAGACACGGCATCGGAACCCGATGGCATTATCGTGGTGACCGCGCAAAAGCGCGCCGAGAATCTCCAGGATGTCCCGATTGCCATCTCCGCGCTCGGCAGCAGCTATCTCGAGGCGCGCGGCATCAGCTCGATCGACAATATCGGTGCGCTCGCGCCCAATGTGAAATTCGAACGGGCGCCGGCGAGCGGCACGATCGCCCAGATCGCGATTCGCGGCTCGGTGACGATCAATCCGGCGGTGACCTGGGAACCGGCGGTGGGCCTCTATCTCGACGGCGTTTACATCGCCAAGAACCAGGGAGCGATTTTCGACGTCGCCGATCTCGAGCGCGTGGAAATCCTGCGCGGCCCGCAGGGCACGCTTTATGGACGCAACAGTCTTGCCGGTGCGGTCAATCTCGTGACCGCGAAACCCAGCGGCAAACTCGGCGGCAAGCTCGAGCTGTCGTACGGCGACTATGATTACAAGCGTGCGCGCGCCGTGCTCGACCTGCCGGCCATGGGTCCCTTCTCGGTCAAGCTCTCGGGCCAGATCACCAAGCGCGACGGGTTCGTCGACGTGGTAGACAATCCGTTCCCGGCCGCGGCCCCCTTCGCGCGCCCCGCATCGACCAGCCAGGCGCAGTCGCTCGACGGACGAAGCGCGATGGTCCAGGTCCGGTTCGAACCTGCCAGCAATCTGACCTTCGACTATATGTACGACTACAGCAAATATGACCAGCGACCCGGCGCCGGTCAGTTGCTCCGCGTCAATACCAACGGCGACCCGCGCGACATCTTCGATCCCGGCTCCTCCGGATATATCGGGGTTCCGCTTGGCCTGTTCGCGAATCCCGACAGGCAGAAGCGTCTCAGCATAGATGCTGCCCCTTTCTCCGAGTTTTCGCGCATTTACGGGCATGCGTTGACCGCGACGCTCGATCTGGGCGCGGCGGAACTGAAGTCGATTACCGCCTATCGCGATCTCAAGTTCATCGACTCGCTCGAGCTCGATGGTTCGCCCATCGACATCGCGCGCACCTCGCGCATCACCGACATGCACAGCTTCAGCCAGGAGCTCCAGATCACCGGCACAGCGCTTGGCGACCGGCTGCATTATGTGGTGGGCGGCTTTTACTACGACGAGAGTGCAGGCACGCTCAATCCGCAGACCTTCTTCGGACTGTTCGGACCGTTCGCCAACGAGTTCGACTCGCGTTACGCGTCAAACACGACAGCGTGGGCCACCTATGCGCAGGCCGATTTCGCGATCACGGATGCGCTCAAGCTCACCCTCGGCGGTCGCTACACCGAAGAGAGAAAGGATATCAGCCGATTCCTCCAGGTGCTGCGCGATCCCGCGATCCCCGCGGCGGCGCTGCCGTTCACGGTCGCCGACGTCCGGTTCGGGGATCTGCCCGATGCCCGGTTCAGCAATTTCAGCCCCGCCGCGACACTTTCCTACGAGCTCAACCGCGATGTGAATGTCTATGCGCGCTTTGCGCGCGGCTACAAGTCGGGCGGCTTCAACGGCGAGACGAATGTGTTCACGGCGCCGACTCCCGATTGTCCCACCGGTACGCCCGAACTTTGCAATCCCTATCGCCCGGAGAAGGTCGACAGCTACGAGGTCGGCATCAAGACAGTCCTCGCGGACGGCGTGATGACCCTGAACCTGGCTGGCTTCTACGACAAGCACAAGGACATCCAGCTCTCCGTGTTCGACGCCCAGGGCGCAGCATCGTCGAAGGTGCTCAACGCGGCGGCGGCCACGATCCGCGGCATCGAGCTCGAGACGGTGATCCGCCCTGCGCCGTGGCTGACCTTCAACGGCAGCTTTGCCTGGCTCGATGCGGATTATGACAGCTTCATCGAAGGCGGCGTGGATGTCTCCGACAACCGCGCCTTCCCGCATACGCCCAAATATTCGGTATCGGCAGGCGTCGACTGGCGCGTGGCAGAAGGCAATTGGGGTCGGTTCAACCTGCTTGGCGATCTCAGCATGGTCTCCAAATATTATACCTATCCCTATGCGCTCCGCGCGCCGTCGGCTTCGGACCAGATCGCCGCCGACACGCGCTCTCCGGGACGGACGATTGTCAATCTGACCGCGTCGATGACCAAGATCCCGCTCGGCCGTCTTGAAGGAAAGCTTAGTGCATGGGTGCATAACCTCACTTATGAAAAGGCGCCGAGTAACTTCATCGATTTCGGGCCGGGATTTGGCGGGATTCTGCTCGGATACTTTCCCGATCCCCGGACCTTCGGTTTGACGGCGGGAGTGAGCTTTTGACCGCTGACGATTATTTCGCGATCCAGCGCCTGATCAATCTCTATTTCCATCATGTCGACAGCGCGGATTTCGCTGCCGCAGGCGCGCTGTTCGACAAGGCAGAAATGATCTATCCCGCGACGGGCAAGACGATCGTCCGCGACGGCGCGGCGGTCGCGGCGCTCATGCGCAGCTTCGTGAAGCTGCATGGGACGGATGGACGCCCGCTCACCCGTCATCACAGCGGAAACCTGATTATCGAGCCGCAGAGCGATACGATGGCATCGGCGCGCTGCGGCGCGATCATTTTCCAGGCTGCAGACGGCTTCCCGCTGCAGCCCGTGGCCGAGGCAAGGTACAGCGACCGCTTCGAACGCAGCGAGGGCGTCTGGCACTTCGTCCACCGCGAGATGCAACTTGGACTGATCGGCAATCTCAGCGAGCACCTGCAGCGCGGCCTCTGACCAAATGTTTAATGCGGGCCGTGCCTAATTAGAGGCGAAACAATTATGAAGTTCGATGTCGTGATCGTGGGGGCCGGGCACGGCGGGGCGCAGGTGGCAATCATGCTGCGCACCCAGAAGTTCGAAGGCAGCATCGCGATCATCGGCGACGAGCCCGAGCTTCCCTATGAGCGCCCGCCGCTGTCGAAGGAATATTTCGCGGGCGAGAAGGAGTTCGAGCGTATCCATCTGCGTCCCGCCAAATATTGGGACGAACGCGAAGTGGCGATGCTGCTCGGCAAACGCGTCGTGTCGGTCGATCCGGTGGCGCACGCTGTTACGACGGACGGCGGCGATACGATCGGCTACGGCAAACTCGTGTGGGCGACCGGCGGAGCCCCGCGCATGCTGCCGATCCCCGGCGGCGACCTGCCCGGCGTGCAGGGCGTGCGCACCCGCGCCGACGCCGATGCGATGAACGCGGCGTCGGAGACGGCGGGCCAGATCGTCGTGATCGGCGGCGGCTATATCGGGCTCGAGGCTGCGGCGGTGCTCAACAAGGTCGGCAAGAAGGTCGTGCTGCTGGAAGCGCTGGACCGCGTGCTCGCGCGTGTCGCGGGGGTCGAGCTGTCACGCTTTTACGAGAAGGAGCATCGGGATCACGGCGTCGACCTGCGGCTCGGCGTTTGCGTGGATGCGATCGAGGGCGATACGCGTGTTACCGGCGTGCGGCTCGCCGATGGCGAGGTGGTCCCCGCCGATCTGGTGATCGTCGGCATCGGAATCATCCCTGCGGTCGAGCCTTTGATCGCTGCGGGCGCCGAGGGCGGCAATGGCGTGCTCGTCGACCGGCTCTGCAAGACGAGCCTGCCTGACATCTATGCGATCGGCGACTGTGCCGCGCATGAGAATCATTTTGCCGAGGGTGCGACGATCCGTCTGGAATCGGTGCAGAACGCCAATGATCAGGCGAATGTCGTCGCGAAGGGCATCGTCGGCGACGAGGCGCCCTATCATGCAGTCCCGTGGTTCTGGTCGAACCAGTACGACCTGAAGCTTCAGACCGCCGGCCTGTCGACGGGCCATGATCAGGCAGTGCTGCGCGGCGATCCCGCGACCCGCAGCTTCTCGATCGTTTACCTGAAGGCCGGAAAGGTGATCGCCCTCGACTGCGTCAACAGGGCCAAGGATTATGTGCAGGGCCGGATGATCGTCACCGCGGGGCTTCGCGCCACGCCCGAGCAGCTTGCCGATACAGACACGCCGCTCAAGGAACTTTTGCCGAGCTGATTTACCGGGATAGGCTGTTCCCGCTCTGCCTCAGACGCAAGGCATCGGCGGATAATCGATATAGCCACGCGCTTCGCCGGTGTAGATATGGTCCCGGTCCACGCGCGCGAGGTCCGCGCCTGCGCGCAGGCGTTCGACAAGATCGGGGTTGCTGATGAAGGCGCGGCCGAACGATACAGCCTCGGCCTCACCTGCGGCAAGCAGGGCGGCGGCCGTATCGGCCTTCAGCCCGTTATTGGCAATCAGATTGCCGCTCCAGTTTGCGCGAACCCACTCGCGGGTTCCCGCCACATCCACAAGATGAACATAGGCAAGCCCGATCGGATCCGCAGCGCGCAGCAGCGGGATGAAGGTCGCCTTCGGATCTTCATCTGCCATGTCGTTGTACGGATTGCAGGGCGATATGCGGAATCCCACCCGGCCGGCCCCGATCGTGTCCGCCATTGCCTGCAGAATCTCCACCGCGAAACGGATACGGTTCTCGGCCGATCCGCCGTAGCGATCGGTTCGCCGGTTGCTGCCGGGATTGAGAAACTGGTTCGGGAGATAGCCGCTCGCGCAGTGCAATTCGACGCCATCGAGACCCGCATCGCGGGCATTGGCCGCCGCCGAAGCAAACTCGTCGATCACACGCCGCACCTCCGCTGTCGCCAGCGCTTCAGGCATTTCGGTTGCTACCGGCACCCCGTCAGGCCCCGGCACGAGATCGGCGCAGGCTATGGCGGAGGGAGCGATCGTCCGGCTCGCGTCGCCCTTGTTCGCCCGTACGCAGACGCGCCCGCAGTGCATCAACTGCATGACGATGCGTCCGCCTTCGCTGTGCACGGCGTCCGCGACCCGCGACCAGCCGGCGATCTGCTCGTCCGACCAGATGCCAGGCGTACGCCAGTAACCCTTCCCGTCGGCGCTCGGCTGAACGCCCTCGGTGATGATCAGTCCGGCCGAGGCCCGCTGGCGGTAATATTCGACCATCAGATCGCCGGGAACATCGCGCGCCGAAGCGCGGTCGCGCGTCATGGGCGCCATGACAATGGAGTTGGATAGGGCTATGCTACCCAGCATTCGCGGCTCAAAAAGCGGTGACAACATCCGACATTCGCTCGTTTTAGGTTGGAGTTTTCGATAATTGCGTTACATATAATCCAATTTTCTACGCAAATGGAGAAAAAATGACCATGCCCTATGATTTTTCCGGCAAAGTGGCGCTCGTGACGGGTGCAAGTGGCGGAATCGGAAGGGCAACGGCCTTGCTCTTCGCGCGCGCCGGCGCCTCGGTGGTCGTGAGCGACGTCAACAGGGAGGGCGGCGAGGAGACCGTCGCGCTTATCGGATCGGCAGGCGGCGAGGCGATCTTCCAGGCGTGCGACGTGGCCGACGCTGCGGCTGTCAGGCAGCTCGTCCAGCGCGCGCTCGACAGCTATGGCCGCCTTGATTTCGGTCACAACAACGCGGGCATAGCCAATATGGGCGCCGACGAATGGGACGACGAGATCTGGCGTCGCTCGGTGTCGATCAATCTTGACGGCGTCATGCATTGCATGCGCGAGGAAGCCGCGGCGATGCTCTCAACCGGCGGCGGAGCGATCGTCAACACCTCGTCGATCAATGGCTTCACCGGCAATGGCCGGCAACCTGGCTATGTCGCCACGAAGCACGGCGTCATCGGCCTTACTCGCCACGGGGCGCTGAAATGGGCGCGCAGTAACATCCGCGTAAACGCCGTCTGCCCGGGCGTGATCGAGACCCCGATGACCGACAGCGTGGCGCGTAATCCCGAGCTTCGCAAGACGATGGAAGCGATGACCCCGATGGGCCGGATGGGCCAGCCCGAGGAAGTCGCCAATGCGGTTCTGTGGCTCTGCAGTGATCAGGCGAGCTTCGTCACCGGCCACCCGCTGGTGATCGATGGCGGCGCCACAATCGCCTGACCCCGTGGGGCGCTGCGAGCGGCAACCGGTACCAGTTTGCCGCAGCCGACCATTTACCCGCCGTTGCCGAACGCAGAATCGGGGCTGCCGTCCGGTTCGGGCATGTCCGGTGCGGCGAGGGGAGATCGGTGAGCCACACACACGACATTACCCGCTCTGAAACAGCTCTCGGACCACAGGCAACTTCAGACCAGATTCTAGCGAGATCGTGAAATGTCGGCGGCTATTCTCTCCTGGATGGGGAAGCCGCGGTGGGTCTCGGCTGAGCTTCTAGCCGCGCAAATCCGTTTTAAGCACCTTGCCCGACGCGTTGGTCGGCAGCTGGTCCACGAAAACGATGCTGCGCGGAACCTTGTAGTTCGCCATCGTCTCGCGCGCCCAGGCAAGAATTTCCGTCTCGCCGGCAGGATGTCCTGCCCGCCGGACCACGAAGGCGCGGCCCACTTCACCCATGCGCTCGTCAGGAACCCCGACCACCGCGATACTGGCGATCGCGGGATGGTCGGCCATGAGCTTTTCGACCTCGGCTGGATAACAGTTGAAACCGCCCGAAATATACATGTCCTTCTTGCGATCGGTGATCCGCAGATAGCCTGCCGCATCCATGACCCCTACATCGCCGGTGTGAAGCCAGCCATCGCGATCGATCGCCTCCGCGGTCGCCGCGTCGTCGTCGAGATATCCTGCCATCACGGCATAGCCCCGAACGCAGATCTCGCCAGTCTCGCCCGGGGGCAGCGCGCGGCCCGCAAAATCGGCGATCTTGAGCTCGAGACCGGGGATGACCTTGCCGCAGCTTCGCGCCACCAGCTCGGGCGCATCACCCGCGAGGCACGAGGTGATCGTCGTGCATTCGGTCATGCCATAGGCCGTGAGCACGCGGTCGAAACCAAGCTCGTCATACATTCTGCGGATCAGTGCGGGGGGAACGGTTGCCGCACCGGTCATGGCGCTCTTGAGCGACGAGGAGTCGAAACGGCGACCCTCGAGCTCGGCAAGGAGCGACTGATAGATGGTGGGAGCGCCCGGTATGAAGGCGATCCGGTCCTGTTCGATATGATGGATAGCTTTCGCCACGTCGAACACCGCCATCGGCACCACGACGGCCCCGGCGAGCATCGCGGCGACCCATCCCGCCTTGTAGCCGAAGCTGTGGAAAAAGGGATTGATGATAAGATAGGGATCGCCCGCTTCGAGGCCGACATTCGCGATCCAGTGCGCGAACATCGGAATGATCCGTCCGTGCGTGGTGATCACGCCCTTCGGTCGGCCGGTGGTCCCGCTCGTGAACATGATGTCGCTGACATGATCGGGCGTCAGGGCGGCGAGCGCCGTATCGACGCGCGCGTCGTCGGCGCGCCCGGAAGCGCGGAATTCGTCCCACTCGGTGTCGAGACGCACAATCCCGGAGAGATCGGGCAGTTCGGCATCGGCGATCAACCCGGCGTAATCGGTGCCGAGGAAGCTCTCGACCGTGAAGAGAAGCGAGGCGCGCGTCCGGCGCAAAATATCGCTCGCCTCCACCGCCTTGAGGCGCGTGTTGAGCGGGACGATCGCGGCTCCGGTCATTTGCACAGCGATCGCGGCGACGATCCATTCGCGGCAGTTCGGGGCCCAGATGGCGATCCGGCTCCCGGCACACACGCCGCGTTGGAGCAGCGCGGAGGCGGTAACGCGCACCTCGTCAAGTAGCCGGACGTAACTCCATCGCTCGCCCTGATCGAGGATTGCCGGAGCATCGCCGAAGCGCTCGGCGGCCCAGATGGCGAGATGCGGGATCGTTGCCGGCAGCACGGACGGGTCGGAGAGCATCTCAAGCGGTACCGATATTGTCCGGGCCGAAAAAGGCGCGCATCTCGCGCACCTTGCCCGCAGCGTCGAACGCAAAGACGTCGATGACCTCGATCCGCGTCTTGCGGCCCTCGATCGCCAGCGTGACCTCAAAGGGGAAGGCGGCGTAATCGCCGGCGCAGCGCACCGGGCCCTGAAGCGAGAGTCTCGCTCCCATGCCAATGCCGACCGCCATGAAAGCGCGGATCGCCTCCTTGCCCACAAGCGGCTTCGATCCCACCGGATCCTCGACGGTCGCATCGTCAGCGAACACTGCCATCACAGCATCGAGATCGCCCGCTCCATAAGCTTCGATATAGGCCTCGACAGCGTTGAACTTCTGGTCGGGACTGATCGTCATGACTTGCTTTCCGGATAGTAGCGGCTGATCGTGTCGATCACACAGGCGGGCTTGTCTTCGCCGCTGATCTCGATCGTCACGCGGACGACCGACTGGATCGCACCCTTGATCTCCTCCACCGCAACAATCTCGCCCACGCCGCGGATTTCGCTGCCGACGCGAACCGGCGTGAGAAAGCGAACCCGATCGGCGCCAACATTGACCGCGTGGCTGAAGCCGCGCACTTCGATGAGCGAAGGCAGGAAGAAATTGGCAAGGCTGAGGGTCAGATAGCCATGTGCGATCGTGCTACCGAACGGCCCGGCGCGCGCGCGCTCCACGTCCACATGGATCCACTGGTGATCGCCGGTGACAGCCGCGAAGCCGTCCACCCGTTCCTGTTCGACAGCGAGCCAGTCTGAAGGGCCGAGAAGCGTTCCTTCGGCACCGAGAAGGTCGGCCGGGCTTTCGAAGATCCGTACCATCATCAGGCCCGCTGGCTTGAGACCGAGACGATCTCGCCCGTCATATAAGAGGATAGATCGCTTGCGAGGAACAGCATGACGTTCGCGACTTCCCAGACCTCGGCTGGGCGGCCGAAGGCCTCGCGCGCCGACAGGTCGGCGAGCATCTCGTCTGTCGTCACCTTGGCAAGAAAGGCGTGCATCGCGATGCTGGGCGCCACTGCATTGATACGCACGCCATGCTCTGCCGCCTCGAGCGCCGAGCAACGCGTGAAAGCCATCACGCCCGCCTTGGCCGCGGCATAGTGCGCCTGGCCCTTCTGGGCGCGCCAGCCGAGCACCGAGGCATTGTTGACGATCGCGCCCTCGCCGCGTCCCTGCATGTGCGGCAGGAAGGCGCGCGTCATGCGAAAGACACTGGTAAGCGTGACATCGAGAACGCGGTTCCACTGCTCGTCGCTCATCTCGGTCACCGCCACCTCGCCGCCGAGGCCCGCATTGTTGATGAGAACATCGACATGGCCAAGCGCTTCAAGCGCCGCGTCGCGCAGCGCCGCCACCTGCGCCTCGTCGGTCACGTCGCAGATCGCGGTAGCGGGACGATGTCCGGTTTCAGCGGCAATCCGCTCAGCCGCCTCGGCGAGACGCCGCTCGTGAAAATCGCTGATCAGCAGACGCGCGCCTTCCTCGGCCGCCCGTTTCGCCACCGAGAAGCCGATGCCGGTGCCGGCGGCCGCGGTGACCACCACGGTGCGGTCCTTGAGCAGACCGCGCGGAAGCGGATAGGCGGGCAGGCGGCTCATGCGTTCCCCCGGGGTTCGCGCGGCATGCCGAGACCGCGTTCGGCGATCAGGTTGCGCTGGATCTGGTTGGTCCCGCCATAAATGGTGTCGGACCGCGAGAAGAGAAACAGATTGGGCAGCATCTCCCACTCATATTCCGGATTGTCGGTAATCTCGCCTGCCTGTCCGAGCACGTCCATCGCGAGCTCTCCGAGCGATCGCCGCCAGCTAGCCCACTGGATCTTGTAGGTGAGGGCGGCGCCGTCGACTTTCGAATGGTCAGCATTGGAGAGCATGCGCAGCGCGCCGTAGCGCATGAACCGCAAGCCGAACTCGGCCTTGGCGATACGCTGGCGGATCAGCGGGTCCGCCGCCGTGCCGTTCGCCTTGGCGGCAGCGATGATTGCATCGAGCTCATTGCGAAACCCCATCTGCTGGCCGAGCGTCGACACGCCGCGCTCGAAGGAAAGCAGTCCCATTGCGATCTTCCAGCCGTCGCCGGGGGCACCGATAAGACTGTCGGCCGCGCAGCGCGCGTCGGTGAAAAAGGTCTCGTTGAATTCGGCATCGCCGTTGATCTGCCGGATCGGGCGAATTTCAATCCCGGGCTGGTCGATCGGCATCATGAGGAAGGTGAGCCCCTTGGGCCCCTGTGATCCTTCTTCGCTCCGCGAAATGACGAAGATCCAGTCCGAGATATGAGCCAGGCTCGTCCATATCTTCTGGCCGTTCACGACCCATTCGTCGCCCTCGATCCGGGCCTTCGTCCGCACGCTTGCGAGATCCGAGCCGGCATTCGGTTCGGAGAAGCCCTGGCAGAAGATCGTCTCGCCCGCCGCGATCCCGGGCAGGAAGCGCTGCTTCTGCTCCTCGGTTCCGAAGGTCAGGATGGTCGGCCCCGCGAGTTCGATGCCGATATGGTTGACCCGCCCCGGCACGCCCGCACGGGCATATTCCTCAGCGAAGATCACCTGCTCGGCGAGCGTGGCGTCGCGCCCGCCCCACGCTGCGGGCCAGCCGATGCAGGACCATTTGTGGGCGGCGAGCTGCTGCTCCCATTCCTTTCGTCGTTCCGACTTTGCAGTGAGGGTATTGATCCCCCGAATGTCCTTGAACTCGCCCGCCATCTGGCCGTTCAACCAGTCGGCGCATTCGGCGCGAAACGCCTCTTCCGCCGGAGAAAAGCCGAGCCTCATGCCATATCTCCCAAAATCATCTTGGCCGCTTCCTCGCGGTGCCAGGCTCCGGTCCCGAGCAGCGTCTGGATCGATCGCGCCCGCTTGAAGAAGACATGCGCGTCATGCTCCCAGGTGAAACCAATTCCGCCGTGCAGCTGGATCATGTCGGCCGCGCACCGGAAACAAGTGTCGGCGCAGAAACTCTTCGCAGCGTGGAGGGCAAGGGCGGGATCGTCGGTCCCCTCGTCCACCGCGCACGCCGCCCAATATAGCGCGGAGCGCGCCTGCTCGATCTCGACCATCATGTCGGCGAGCCGGTGTTTGTAGGCCTGGAAACTGCCGATCGGCCGTCCGAACTGCACCCGTTCCCTTGCATAGATAACGGTGCGGTCAAGACAAGCCTGCGCCCCGCCGAGCGCCTCCGCCGCGAGGCAGATCCAGCCGCTCTGCCGAGCCGCCGCGGCAGCCGCTGAGGCATCCGCGAGCGGAAGTGCGGTCGCCGCCTCGATCCGGACGCCAGCGAGCGGGCGGGTCTGATCCATGCTGGTATGCGCGGTAATCGTCACGCCGGCGGCGGCCGTCTCCACGATCCAGGCGCCCGCGGCCCCGAGAACGAGAATGAGGTGGGCGACCTCGCCATGCGGTACATACTCGAGCTCGGCGGTGAGCCGCTCACCGTCGAAGACCGCCGAGCCTGCCTCGGCAACCGCTGCCACTCTTTCGCCACGCGCGATCGGACCCAGCCAGCGCTCCTTCTGCGCCGTATCGCCGCCAGCCAGGATCGCGGCAATCGCCATCGCCTGCCCGAGGAGCGGGATCGCGGCCACCTGCGCGCCCGCCGCCTCGGCGACGGATGCAAACTCGACCATGCCGAGACCTGCGCCGCCGAAGTCTTCAGGCATCCCGAGTCCGCCGAAACCCAGCTCTTCGCAATATGCGCTCCAGGTGGCGGCATCGAGACCCCCAGATGCCATTGCGGCGCGCGTTCGCTCGCTTGTGGCGTTCTCGGTGAAGAAATCCCGCGCGGTGTCGGCGATCATTTTCTGTTCTTCGGTGAGCGCGAAATCCATTATGCTGTCCCCCAAACCTTGCGCGGCGGCACCCGCCCGGCAAGCAGCCCGGCTACCGCATCGCCCACGCGCGCGGGCTCCCAGCGCGCGCCGGCATCGACCGACGGCCCTTCACGCCATCCGTCCTCGATCATGATCTTGCCGCCTTCGAGCTCGAATACGCAGCCCGTGACATGGGCACTTTCGCTGCTTCCGAGCCAAACCACGGCGGGCGCGATGTTCGCGGGATCCATGACGTCAAACGCATTTTCCTGCGTCGCCATCTTGTCGGCGAAAGCCTGCTCGGTCATCCGCGTGCGCGCCGAGGGCGCCAGGGCGTTGGCGGTGATGCCGTAGCGGCCGAGTTCGGCCGCCTGCACGAGCGTGAGTGAGGCAATCCCACCCTTGGCCGTGGCATAGGCGGCTTGCGCGATCGAACCCTGCAGTCCCGCCCCAGACGTCGTGTTGATGATCCGCGCGTCGACCGGCTTGCCTTCCTTTTGGCGCGCGCGCCAATAGTCGACCGCATGGCGGGAAAGGCAGAAGTGACCGCGCAGATGGACATGCATCGTGGCGTCCCATTCCTCGAGCGTCGCAGATACGAACATCCGATCGCGCACGATCCCGGCATTGTTCACGACAACGTGAAGATCGCCAAATTCCCCGATCGCGGTTGCGACGATCCGCCCGGCGGCATCCCAGTCGGTGATGTCCTCATAGCTTGCCACGGCCCGCCCACAGCCCGCAGCGTTGATTTCGGCCACCACCGCATCCGCCGCCGAGGTGTCGCGGCCTTCGCCGGCCAGGCTAGCACCAATGTCGTTGACCACGACATTCGCTCCCTCCGCGGCGAACGCGAGCGCATAAGCCTTGCCGAGCCCGCGCGCCGCGCCGGTGATGATGACGGTCCGTCCCGCGCAAATAGTCATGAAAGCCTCTCGATAATCGTCACATTGGCCTGCCCGCCGCCTTCGCACATCGTCTGCAGCCCGTAGCGGCCGCCAGTGCGCTCGAGGGCGTTCAGCATCGTAGTCATCAGCCGCGCCCCGCTCGCGCCGAGTGGGTGGCCAAGCGCGATCGCGCCGCCGTTCACATTGACCTTCTCGTGCGGGATGCCGAGTTCCTTCATCCACGCCATCGGGACGCTGGCAAATGCCTCATTGCATTCGAAAATGTCGATATCGTCGACCGTCATCCCCGCCCGCTCCAGCGCATGCCGGGTTGCGGGGATGGGCGCGGTCAGCATCCACACCGGATCATCGGCGCGCACCGTGAGGTGGTGAATGCGCGCGCGGGGCGTCAGGCCATGTTCCTTCGCACCGCGCTCCGACGCGATGAGAAGCGCCGCAGCACCGTCGCAATTCTGACTGGCCACGCCTGCGGTAATCCGTCCGCCCTCCTCGATCTCGCGCAGTCCCGCGAGACCCTCGAGCGTCGTACCGGGGCGGATCGTTTCGTCCCGCGAGAGTTCGCCGAGCGGAACGATCTCGCCCGCAAACCAGCCCGCATCGGTCGCGGCCTGTGCCCGCTGGTGCGAAGCTAGGGCAAATGCCTCCATCTCGGCACGGCTGATGTCCCACTTCTCGGCGATCATTTCGGCTGACCGGATCTGGTTGAGGATACCGCTGCCGTAACGCTCCACCCATCCGGGCGACCCGTTGAACGGATTTGAAAACCCATAAGGCTCGCCCGCGAACATTGCGGCGCTGATCGGGATCGCGTTCATCGCCTGCGACCCGCCAGCCACTACCAGGTCCTGTGTTCCGCTCATCACCCCCTGGGCCGCGAAATGAATCGCCTGCTGTGACGATCCGCACTGGCGGTCCACGGTTGTGCCGGGCACATGCTGCGGCAGGCCGGCCACGAGCCAGACGGTCCGCCCGATGTCGCCGGCCTGCGGGCCGATCGTATCGCAGCAGCCCCAGACGACGTCGTCGACCGCGCCAGCGTCGATACCGGTGCGCTTGACGAGTTCCTTCAGCGGATGGGCACCGAGATCGGCGGGATGAACCGCAGCAAGGCTGCCCTTCTTGCGGCCCACGGGCGTGCGAACAGCATCAATGATATAGGCTTCGGCCATCAGATATTCCTCATGCGAATGTGTGATCGGGTCCGATCGGGTGGCTGCCACCGACGATCGCCGCCTCGAGGCGGCGGATATGCCAGGCGCGGCTGCCCCAGGCGCCGGCGAGAGCCCAGCTCCGCTTCATCCAGAAATGGAGGTCAACCTCATAGGTGTAGCCCATCGCGCCATGGATCTGGATCGCCGTCTCGGCCATCGCGATGGCGGCATCGCTGGCCGCTACCTTGGCGTGGCTCACATGTACCGCAGCGCTCGACAGCCGGTCGGCGAGCGCCTGCGCCGCGCGCCAGAGCACGGGCCGCGCAAACTCGATGCCTACGGTCGCGGTCGCAAGTTGGTGCTTTACGGCCTGAAATGCGCCGATGGGCTGGCCGAATTGCGTACGAACCTTGGCATATTCGACCGACTGGTGGAGCATCGCCTCGGCGGCGCCCACGAGCTGCGCTGCGGCCATCAGCGCGCCGAGGTCGAGAAGATAGGGATCGTCGACGCCAGCGGTCGCCGGCGTCGCGAGGCGGCGCAGGGGATCGACGCTGTCGAGCGGTGGCCCTTCACCATCGGCGACCCAGGGATTAATCGCATGCGCGGCCGCTGGCCGCACCGCACCCGCGACGATTGCCTCCATGTCGGCCGTCTCCCCCTTCGCGAGCATCCACGGCACCGCCACAAAGGCTGCATCGACGAGAGGCTCGGCGAGCGCGGCACGGCCGCATTCGCGGGCCACCAGCGCTGCATCGAGAAGCGTAAGGCCAAGTCCGCCATGTTCAGAAGGAACGAGCAGCCCCGTCAGACCCATATCCACGAGGCCCTGCCAGATGGCGGGATCGCGAGGCCCGGTCTCGTCGAGGCGGCGCAGCACTTCGGGCCCGTGGGTCCCCGCGAGATAATCGCGAACCGTTTCAGCCAGCGCGAGCTGGTCTTCGCTGAGAAGGAATTCCATCAGCCCGCTCCCACGCGTGGTAACTCGAGCAGGCGCTCGGCCGTAATATTACGCTGGATCTCGTTCGAACCCGCATAGATGGGACCCGAGAGCGAGAAGATATATCCCTCGAGCCACTGGTTTATCCGTCCGTCGTCGAAGCGCCTGAGTTCGGCCGCTGCCCCCAGCAGCCCCATCGCAGTACGGTGCATCGCGCGATCGAGTTCGGACCAGAAGATCTTGTTGAGGCTGGCCTCGGCACCGATCGAACCACCGGCCATGATCTTCGCCGCGACGGCATAGGTGTTATAGGCATATGCCTGCGCTTGCATCCAGGCGGCGGTGACCGCCTCGCGCGCGGCGGATGCGGCCTCGGCCTCGTGCAGGCGGTAGAGTTCGACGAGGCGCCGAGCGGTTGCCTGAAAGCGACCCGGCGAGCGCAGCATCAGTCCGCGCTCGAAACCTGCGGTTGCCATCGCCACCTTCCAGCCTTCGCCTTCGTCCGCGATCCGGTTTTCCACCGGTACCCGGACTTCATCGAAGAAAAGCTCCGCGAAACCCGTGTCGCCGTGTAGCTGACGGATCGGCCGGCGGGTGATGCCCGGACTGTCGAGGTCGAAGAGAAGAAAGCTTAATCCCTTGTGGCGCCGGCTGTCGGCGTCGGTCCGAAAGAGACCAAAGCCCCAGTCGGCAAACGCCGCGCGACTAGACCAGGTCTTCTGACCGGTCAGCACATAATGATCGCCATCGCGAACCGCCTTGCTGGTAATCGCGGCCATGTCGGAGCCAGCGCCGGGTTCGGACCAGGCCTGCGCCCACATGATCTCGCCGTTAGCCATCGGCGGCAGGAAACGGGCCTTCTGCTCGGCCGTGCCGAACTCCATGACGGTGGGTCCAAGCAGGAAGATCCCATTCTGATTGGCCCGGTTCGGCGCGCCGGCGCGGAAATACTCCTCCTCGAAAATCAGCCACTGAACGAGATCGAGACCTCGTCCGCCATAGGGTTCGGGCCAGGTGACCATCCCCCAGTTGCCGGCGGCGAGCGTTCGCTCCCAGGCGACATGCTGATCGAAGCCTTCACGGCATTCGAGCGTGACGAGCGGCTCGCGCGGGACATGCGCTTCCATCCAGGCCCGCACCTCGGCGCGGAAGCGCTGCTGTTCCTCGGTGTAGAAAAGGTCCATCAGAAATCCGCCGCCTTGCCTGTCGTCACGAACGCGTCGCGCGATTTCTGGCTATCCTCGTGCATGTACATCTCGAGCGTGAAACCCTGCTCCCAGCGGTAGCCGCGGTCGACATCGCGCTCCTCGAGACCATTGAGGGCTTCCTTGGCGATGACGAGCGCCTTGCGCGATTTCGATGCGACTACCGCGCAGAACGCGCGCGCTTCGGCCTCGAGTTCGGCGCGAGGCACCACCCTTTCGACGGCGCCGAGGCGAAAGGCCTCTTCGGCCGGTATGTTGCCGCCGGTGAAGAAAGCCGCGCGCACCTTGTGAAGTGGCAACATCCGCGAGAGGTGGCTTGCGCCGCCCATCGCGCCGCGATCGACCTCGGGCAGGGAAAAATAGGAGTCGTCGGCCGCGATGATCGTGTCGCTGGCGCCGCAAATGCCGATACCGCCGCCAATCACGAACTTGTGGACCGCGCTTACCACGGGAATCTCGGCGTTCCGGATCGCCTTGAATGTCAGGTAGTTGCCGCGGTTGAGGACTGTAATCCGATCGGGATGCGCCTGCATTTCCTTGATGTCGACGCCGCCGCAAAAGCCGCGCCCCTCGGCGCGGATCAGCACGCAGTTGACGTCGGGATTGCTGGATGCCGCGGTGATGATCGCGGGAAGCGAGAGCCAGGTCTCGCTGTCGAACGCATTGACCGGGGGCACGTCGAAGACGATTTCGGCGACCCGGTCCTTGATCGAGGTGGTGATGGGCATGTCTATTCCTGTCCCTGGAAGGCCGCGATGCGCGCGCGCGCATCTCGTTCGATGGAAGTAAGGAGTTCGGCGCAGGTCGGCAGGTCGTCGAGCCGGCCGCCCACAAGCCCGGTCGCCATCAGCCCGTTCTCGGTGTCGCCTTCCACCACACCCTTCTGGATGAGCATCGGCGCGGCGGCGGCCATTACCGCCTGCGGGAGAGAGAGTTCGCCATGGCCTGTCATGCCGCGCGCGGCGCGCAGAAGGTCCGGAAGGCTGGCACCGCTTTGCCGCTTCATCTCGAGCGCCGCCTCGAATGCCCGCTTCCACATGCGAAGGCGACCCGAGGCTTCGATACGCTTCATCGCCGGGGTCAGGATCATGCGTTGCGGGATGCCGTCGATGCGGGTCGAGACAATGATGTCGCCGGTCCCGGCTCGAAGATAGACGAATTTGGACCGGTCGGGGACGGGGCTTTCGCGCGTCATCAGGAAGCGCGTTCCCATCGCAATGCCTGCGGCGCCATAAGCAAGGGCGGCGGCCAGTCCACGGCCGTCGGCGAATCCGCCCGCAGCCACCACGGGGACGCTGACCGCGTCGAGCACCTGCGGCAGCAGGACCGTCGTGGCGACAGCGCCGGTGTGGCCTCCGCCCTCGCCCCCCTGGACCGTGATCATCTCGCAGCCGAGCGCCACCATCTTTTCGGCATGCTTGACCGCACCAACGGTCGGAATGCACATAATGCCAGCGTCGCGGAAGCGACCAATCATCCGCGCGTCCGGGCCGCGGCCGAAGCTCACCGCTCCCACCCGATCGCTATTCGCTACGATGAGGTCGACGATTTCGGCGGCACCAGGCTGGAAGCTGTGAAAATTGACCCCGAAACGATGCGGCGTCAGATCGCGGAGCCGCGCGATCGCCTCCCGCAGTTCGCTGGGCTTCATCACCGCGCCCGCCAGGAAGCCGAAGGCACCCGCATTGCTCGATGCTGCGACGAGCTCGGGCGAGGCGATCCAGCCCATCGCGGTCTGAATGACCGGCAGGCGGCAGCCGAGAGCGTGCGTGAGCGGCGTCGAGATCGGGTCACTCACCGGATCAGCCCTCGCCCGCAGCCTTCTTGTTGGCGGCCGCCATTCCCTTGCCGTCGAGCCCGCCGAGCGAATTGCCGCTCACCAGGTCGTTCTGGGCGTGCGCGAAATGGTGCATGTGGAAAACCGCGTCCATCGCCGTGCGCTTGCCCCGCAGATCCTCGACATGATTGATCGCCTGCTTGGTCAGCCAGTTGCCCAGCCTTGGCCGCGACGCGAGCTCAAGCGCCATCGCGGCGACGCGATCGCGCAGCTCCGCGCGCGGAACGATCTCATTGACCATCCCAAACTGATAGGCGCGCGCCGCCGGCATGCGTTCGCCAAGCAGAAGAAAGCCCTTGGCAATGCGCGGCGGCAACTCGAAGCCGTGCGCGAAATATTCGACCCCGGGTATCCCCATCCGGTTGACCGGGTCCTGGAAGAAGGCGTCGTCACTTGCCACGATGAGATCGCACACCCAGGCGAGCATGAGCCCGCCCGCGATACAGGCTCCCTGGACCATCGCGATTGTCGGCTTCGGAACATCGCGCCAGCGGCGGCACATGCCGAGATAGACTTCCTGCTCGCGCGTGTAGAGCAATTCGGCGCCGGGCTTGTTGACGTGGTCGGCATAGAGAAGCTTGCGCTCGAAGCTGCGATGAAGGTCGCGTCCCGGGGTGCCAATATCGTGCCCCGCGCTGAAATGCTTCCCCTCGCCGGCGAGCACGATCACTTTGACCGCGTCGTCATCGGTCGCTGCCCGAAAGGCGGCGTCCAGCGCGTAGGTCATCTGCGAGTTCTGCGCATTGTTGAACTGGGGGCGGTCCATGATGATCCATGCCACCGGTCCATCGACTTCATAGCGCACCGGGGTGTCGGTTTCGTAGGTCACCTCTACCTGTTGCGGCTCTACCAGTCTGTCGGTCATGTCAGCCTCTCCTCGCCGGCGGATTGTCCTTGATGACACTCGCGCGGATGTTGTGCGGATCGAGGCGCGCGATGATGGCGAGCGCCTCCTGGCCCGGAAGCGGGGTCTCGGCGAGGTCGCCCTGCACGAGCTCGAAACCGGTGGCGGCCTGGACCGCTTCAAAATCTACGCCGGGATGCAGCGAGATCACGCGGATCGCATGATCGGGACCGCCGAAATCCATGACGCACAGATCGGTGACGATACGGACGAGATCGATCCCGCCGTAATTTCCGCCGGCGATACGCTTGGCGGGATTATATCCCGCGCTCGAGACCATATCGACTTCGCCGGTCACGAAGGTGCGCGCCGAATGTCCCGGGATGAACATCGAATTGGCGTGGTAAATGCTGTTGCCGGGGAAGCCGCGGACCCCGAGCATTTGTGTCTTGGGTTGCCCATGCGTGCCCCCGAGGCGCGAGAGATTTGTCTGCCCGAAGCGGTCGATCTGGGTCGGTGTCACCATCGCGTGGCGGCGTCCGGTCCAGACTGCGCTGTCGAAGAAGCGCGAGAAGGGCAGGTGGCCGGTGTGGCGCGGCACATCGTCGCCGCGCGGTCCGATGGGCACGGGATCCTCGACCAGAAACGCTTCGCCGTCGGTCATGAGCAGGCCCGGCGAATGCGTCAGCTTCGCGAGACCGGCGGCAACTCGCGGTACCGGACCCACGCCGGTGCCGATGATCTCGCGGTCAGTCCGGAAAGCCTCGGAGCAAGCGAAAATGCAGAGTTCTGCAAGCGTGACATCGACCATCAGAATATCGGCAGCGGCAAAGCCGTCACCGCCTCCTTTCCACCAACGGATTTCAGATATGCAGCCTCATCCGCCCCCACGAGCGCCTCGCGGACCGCAGTCCAGGTCCCGGGCTCCCTGGCGAGCGCACAATAGGTTTTGAGCCACCCCATGTCCCAGCCATAGGCTGGCGGCAGCGAGGTCGGATGCGCGCCGCAAGGAATTTCGGTGACACCGGTGATGAAGCAGCGCTCGATCACATTGGCTTTGGCGTCGTCCGCATAATCATCTTCGATCCGGTCCACGAGGAGTTCGGTCGAGACGAAGCATTGCGCGGCCGCCTTCGCAAACCATTCGTCATAATAGAAATCCGGACCGAGGAGCTGCACATTGCCGCGCCGGTCGGAGCGGTTGACGTGAAGCAGCGCGGCATCGAGCTTCAGCGCCGGCATGGCGATCAAAGTCTCACCATCGGCGTAGGGCGAGGTCACCGTCGCGAGACCGCCTAGCTCCGCAAGATCGGTGCCGAGACCGACCCGCGTGGGCAGAAAAGGCAATCCGAAAGCTGCCGCCTTCAGACCCCACTGGAACATGCCCTCGTCGAGCTCGAGCACTTCGATCGCCCCGGCCTCGCGCGCTTTGCGGAACCAAGGCTCGAGCGGAATCGCATCGAGCGATACGAAGGCGAAGACGAGCTTGCGCACCTTGCCCGCCGCGCAGAGCATGCCGACATCGGCGCCGCCATAGGCTACGATGGTCAGGTCCTTGAGGTCGGACCGCAAGATTTCGCGAACGAGCGCCATCGGTTTGCGCCGTGGCCCCCAGCCGCCAATGCCGATGGTCATGCCGTCGCGAAGCCGGCCCACCATTTCAGCCGGCGTCATCGTCTTGTCGAGCGTCATTCCGCTGTCTCCGTCAACGCTTTTTGCCACGCCCACACATGGCCCCATTCGCTGATCTGCTGATGAGCGGTCGCCACCCATGTCGCCGGATCGATCACGAGCGGATCGCAGCCGATCTCGAGATCGAATCCGGCGGGCGTCTGCATGTAGAAGCTCGTCATCTGATCGTTGACATGCATACCGAGCGATGCCGATTCAGGGACATTGGCGAGCCGCATCCGGTCGTAGCAGCGGCCGACATCGAGCAGGTCCTGCATCTCCAGCATGAGATGGATACAACGCGACGGCGGAACCTCGCCCTGGCCCACCGCCACCGAATGGTGGCGGCCGTTGTCGGCATGCATGAAAGCGAAACCCATGCCGGGGTCGGCAGGGTCGGGCGAGAAATGGAAGCGCGGAATATCGGTGTCGTGGAAACCGACCACATCGGTGTAAAAGGCATGAACATCGTCGAAATTGGGTGCGGCGAAGACAGCATGACCCATCCCCATGTCGCCGGTCACAAAGCCCTTGACGCCTGCAGGCGAAACGAAAGGCACGTCGTCCCGGCTGTCGCCGGCGAAGAATTCGAGACCATTGCCCGCGGGGTCGCTGGTTCGAAAGAAACAGTCCACGCCGCGCAGCGCGGCTTCGGCCGCGCTGCCATCCGCAACGGGGCGGCCAGCCGCTGCGATCCGCCCCTTCAAGGCCTTGAGCGCCGTCGCATCGGCGACTTCATAGGCCGCCGCCACAAGTTCATCGCGCGCGCCCGGTTCGACGCGAAACCGGAAGGGCCGCGCGTCGATGCGATAATGCGCCGCGCCGTCGCCAGGATCGGCCGACCGCATCACACCGACCGTCTCGGCGAGATAGCGATCCCATTCCTGCATCTTCGTGGTCGCTATCACCACATAGCCGAGTGCCCTGATCGTCACCGCTCAGCCTCCTTTCACCAGATCTAGAAAATATGGCCGCTCACCACCGCCATCCACGTTGAGCTGCGCGCCGCTTACATATCGAGCGAGCGGCGAGACCAGATAGGCGACCGCGTCCGCTACATCGCCGCCCTCGCACATCCGCCCGAGCGGCAGCGAGGCGGCAACGCGCGCCTGCGCTTCCGCATCGCCATAGGTCGCCTCGGCGGTTTCGGTCTTTGCCAGCCCCACGACGATCGCATTGACCCGGATCGCGGCGCTCCCCCATTCCTGGGCGAGCGAGCGGGTCAGGTTGAGAAGACCAGCTTTCGCGGCGCCGTAGACGGCGGTTCCCGGCGAAGGCCTGATTCCCGACACGCTTGCGATGTTCACGATCGATCCGCCGCGTTCGGACATATGCCGGTGGCTCGCCTGGGCAAGATAGAGCGGCGCCGTGAGATTGAGCTTGAGGACCGCGTCCACGAAGCCCGCCGAAGCCTTCTCGGCGGGGCAGGGCGGGGAACCGCCCGCATTGTTGACGAGGATGTCGAAGCGGCCGCACTCGGCCGCGATGCCGTCCACCAGCGACGCGGCCTGCACCGGGTCACGAATGTCGGCGGCCCGGAACGCGATTTCCGACGGCAGGTCGTCTGGCGCGTTGCGGCCACAGACGAAGACGCGGCAGCCGGCGTCGGCGAGCCGTCCGGCCACGATACGGCCGAGGCCCCGCGTCCCCCCGGTCACCAGCGCCACCTTTCCGCGCAATTCGAACATGTCCGCCGGATTCACTGCCCGCACCTTCCCAAGTCGATTCCCTCTTTGCTGTCTCATTAAGCCGAACCACTATCATGTTTGCAAGCAAAATCACGTTATCGATGCCGGTTTGCGTATCAAACAAGCTATTCTGTTACGAATTACCTCGTTTCGGCGGGCGATCCGACATCCAAGGTGAGCTAGCTCCTCGTCGATCAGATTCGCGGTGAAACTGCCGGGTCGCCGGCCTGCAAACTTCGACCGTCTGGCTAGGACGGGGCGGGTCGCTCCCTGCTCAGGCAGCGAAAAATCGCCATAATTCTCGCGATCAACATGGCAAATTCAAATTATATTGACGATTTGCGTATTCTGTGTGAGATATTTTTACGAATTTGATCGAGCCGGGCGGCTCGGCAGGATGCAAATTGGAGATGGATTATGGCGACATTGGCGAGCGCAGCGGCGCAGGCCGCACCCCTTCCTTCTGCGGAAGAACTGGTGGAACGGGCGAAGGCGATGATCCCGGCGCTGAAGGCGCGGGCCAGGAAATGTACGGCCGACCGCAATGTGCCGGCCGAGACGATCGCAGAGATGCAGGCGGCCGGCTTCTTTCGCATCCTCCAGCCAAGGCGCTGGGGCGGATACGAAATGCATCCCAATGTGTTTTTCGAGGTCCAGCGCGCACTCGCCGAGGGCTGCATGTCGACCGGCTGGATGTATGGCGTTCTGGGATGCCACCCCTATGAACTCGCGCTCTTCGACGACAGGGCGCAGGCCGAGGTATGGGGCGACGACAACGCGATGCTCGTCTCCTCCACCTACCAGCCGGTCGGCAAGGTGGAGCACGCCGAGGGCGGCTTCTATCTCAGTGGCCATTGGGGGTTCTCGACCGGGTCGCTGCACAGCGGCTGGGTCCTTCTCGGCGCGGTTGTCCCGCCCGCTGCCGAAGGCGATGCCCCAGACATGCGTACCTTTCTGCTGCCCCGCAGCGACTATCGGATCGATCCCGAAAGCTGGCAGGTGTTCGGCCTTCAGGGAACCGGCAGCCACGACATCATCGTGGACCGCGTCTTCGTCCCAGAATATCGCACCCATCGCGCGGTGGAAGGCTTCCTGTGCGACAATCCGGGGCAGAAGCTGAACGATGCACCGCTCTATTCGCTGCCTTGGGCCCAGGTGTTCGTTCGCTCGGTTTCCACTGCGGCATTCGGGGGCGCCCGCGCCGCTATCAATGCGGCGATGGCAATCATGGAAAGCCGGATCTCGACCAATACCGGCAAGGCGAGCAAGGCCGACCCGATGCTCCACGCCGCGATCGCGGCCGCGCATGCGCAGGCGCTCGAGATGGAACTGACGCTGACCGCGAGCTTCGACGAACTGATGGCGTTTGCCGAGCAGCGAAAACCCGTGCCGATGGAAAAGCGCGCGCTCTTCGCCTACCAATCCTCGACCGTGGTTCGGCGGCTCGCCCGGCTCGTGGATGACATCGTCCAGCTGCTCGGTGGACGCGCCGTGTATATGTCGAGCGACATCATCCAGCCTTGGCTCGACCTCAATGCGGCGCGCGCGCATGTCGCTAATGATCCGAACAATCGCACGGCCGACGTCGTCGGAACGATGCTGGGCCAACCCCCCGCATTTACCTTCCTCTGAGGAGTCGACCGATGAGCGATTTTGCGAGAGCAACCTATCAGATCGACGGCCACGACATTCACGTTCAGGAAAAGGGCGCCGGTCCGGCTGTCGTCTTCATTCACGGCAGCGGCCCGGGCGCGTCAGGCGCGTCGAACTTCCGTGACAATGTCGATGCCTTTGTCGGCGCGGGCTACCGCGTCATCCTTCCCGACATGATCGGTTACGGTGCTTCCTCGAAGCCTGAGTACATCGACTACACGCTGACCTTGTTCACCGACACGCTCTATGGCGCGCTGAAGGCCCACGGCATCGAACGCGCGACCCTCGTGGGCAATTCGCTTGGCGGCGGGGTGGCGATCCAGATGACGCTCGATCATCCCGAACTGGTCGAGCGCCTCGTGCTGATGGCACCCGGCTGCATCGAGGAACTCGACGTCTATTTCGCGATGCCCGGCATCGCCGACATGCGTTCCTCCTTTGGCAGTCCGGACTTCAGCCTTGCCGACCAGCGGCGGTTGATCGAAAATCTCGTCCATGATGCCGGCCAGATTCCCGACGCGCTGGTGGAGGAGCGCTACGCGGTCGCAAGGACACAGCCGAAGGACGTCATAACCCGCATGCGGACGCACAATGTCCGGCCGCGCCTCGGCGAACTCAAGCTGCCGATCCTGCTGTTCTGGGGCCAGAATGAACGTTTCATGCCGCTCAGCGGTATCGGCTATTTCTTCGATGCGTGCGACGATGTGCGCTGCATGACCTTCAACAAGGTGGGTCACTGGGTACAGGTCGAGCGTGCCAGCGAATTCAACCGTTACACGATCGAGTTCATTAATGAGCACCGCTGAAATCCACGGCGCCGCATTGCACGCAGCCCTGCGCGGCCGCCGCACGGTCGCGCCGCTGATCGAGCGCGAACCCGCTCTCACGGTCGACGATGCCTATGCGATCAGTCTCGATTTTCTCTCCCGCCGCCTCGCTGAAGGCGAACGCGTGGTCGGCAAGAAGATCGGCGTGACCTCCAAAACGGTGCAGGACATGCTCGGCGTGTTCCAGCCGGACTTCGGATTTCTCACCGACGCTATGCATGTCGAAGGTGATATCGACATCGCCGCCGAGCGCCTCATCCAACCGCGGGCCGAAGCCGAGATCGCCTTTATTCTGAAGTCCGGGCTTGCCGGTCCCGGCGTGACGGCCGCCGACGTTATTGCGGCGACCGAAAGTATCGCTCCCTGTTTCGAGATCGTGGACAGTCGGATCGACGACTGGAAAATCGGGATCGTCGATACCGTCGCGGACAATGCGAGTTGCGGCGTCTTCGTTCTGGGCGAGGCGCGCGCGGACCCGCGCACGCATGACTTGCCTGCGCTGCGGGTATCTGTCACCAAAAATGGCTCGCCGCTTTCCGAGGGAACGGGCGCGGCCGTCCAGGGCAACCCCGCCGAGGCGGTCGCCTGGCTCGCCAATACGCTGGGCGCCTATGGGGTGACCCTTGATGCAGGCGATATCATCCTGTCGGGATCGCTTGTGCCGCTCGAACCCGCCTCCGCTGGGGACACATTCGAGATGACGCTGCACGGCATCGGAACCTGCACCGCAAGCTTTGTTTGAGGAAGAGCATGACCAAGGTGAAAGCTGCCATTATCGGCTCGGGCAATATCGGCACCGATCTCATGATGAAGATGATCAAATATCCGCAAAATATGGAGCTTGCGGCGGTGGTGGGTATAGACCCCGCGAGCGAGGGCCTGGCCATGGCGCGCGAACATGGCGTCGCCACCACCCATGAAGGCATCGACGGGCTGAAAGCCATGGAGGTCTATCGCGAGATCGGCATCGCCTTTGACGCGACCTCGGCCTATGCGCACAAGCTCCACGATGCCGCGCTTCGCGCCGACGGGATCCAGGTGGTAGACCTGACGCCGGCAGCAATCGGCCCGTTCACCGTGCCGCCGGTCAATATGGAGGCCCATCTCGACCAGCCCAACGTCAACATGGTAACTTGCGGCGGTCAGGCGACGATCCCGATGGTGGCCGCTGTGAGCCAGGTCGCGAAAGTCCATTATGCCGAGATCGTGGCCTCGGTGTCGTCCCGTTCGGCCGGTCCCGGCACCCGGGCGAATATCGACGAGTTCACGCGCACGACGGCGCGGGCCATCGAGGAAGTCGGCGGCGCTGCCAAAGGCAAAGCCATCATCATCCTGAACCCGGCAGAGCCGCCGATGATCATGCGCGATACGGTCTTCACCCTTTCGGAGGGGGGCGATGAGGAAGCGATCCGCGCATCGGTGGAGGCCATGGTCGCGAAGGTGCAGGCCTATGTGCCGGGCTACCGCCTGAAGCAACAGGTGCAGTTCGAGCGAGTAGGCGGCAACAGACCGCTTCATATCCCCGGACTCGGCGAGTTCACGGGCATCAAGACCTCGATCTTTCTCGAGGTCGAGGGCGCCGGCGATTATTTGCCTTCCTATTCGGGCAACCTCGACATCATGACTGCGGCGGCAAAGGCAACCGGCGAACTCCTCGCCGCGCGGCGCACTGCGGCCGCAGCGACGGAGAATTGACATGGCGAGCTTCGACGTGAACGGCCAGAAACTCTACATTCAGGACGTGACGCTGCGCGACGGCATGCACGCGATCCGGCACATGTACGGCATCGAACATGTCCGCACGATCGCGAAGGCACTCGACGATGCCGGTGTGGATGCGATCGAGGTCGCGCATGGCGACGGCCTCAACGGCTCCAGCTTCAACTATGGATTCGGCGCGCACACCGACTGGGAATGGATCGAAGCGGTAGCGGAGGTTCTGGACAACGCTGTGCTGACGACGCTCATTCTCCCTGGCGTCGGCACCGAGGAGGAACTGCGCCGCGCCTATGATCTTGGCGTGCGGTCGGTCCGCGTGGCAACCCATTGCACCGAGGCGGACGTATCGAAGCAGCATGTCGGGATCGCGCGCGACCTTGGGATGGACGTCTCGGGCTTTCTGATGATGAGCCATATGATCGATGCCGAGGCACTCGCTGCGCAGGCGCTGCTCATGGAAAGCTACGGCGCTCAGTGCGTTTATGTGACCGACTCCGGCGGCGCGCTCGACATGGACGGCGTTCGGGACCGGCTCCAGGCGTACGACCGGGTGCTGAAGCCGGAAACGCAGCGGGGCATGCACGCGCATCATAATCTTGCACTCGGTGTCGCCAACAGCATCGTGGCGGCGCAGGAAGGCGCGATTCGCATCGACGCCAGCCTTGCCGGGATGGGTGCTGGCGCAGGCAACGCACCGCTCGAGGTGTTCATCGCCGCGGCGGACCGCAAGGGCTGGAATCATGGCTGTGACGTCATGGCCCTGATGGATGCCGCCGAGGATCTGGTTCGTCCGCTCCAAGACCGACCTGTCCGGGTCGACCGCGAAACGCTAGCGCTTGGCTACGCCGGCGTCTATTCGAGCTTCCTTCGCCACGCCGAGAAGGCGGCGGCGGACTATGGCCTCGACACGCGCGCCATCCTGGTCGAACTCGGGCGCCGCAAGATGGTGGGCGGCCAGGAAGACATGATCGTGGACGTGGCGCTCGACATGGTGAAAGCCGCATCTTGACGAAAGCGTCGCTGTACCGACCGCTGGCGCCCGCAGAGGTGCCGGGCTGGGACCGCGAAACCGACGTCCTCATCCTCGGATTCGGTGCGGCGGGGGCCTGCGCCGCGATCGAGGCCCGTGAGGCGGGGGCGGCTGTCATCTTGCTTGAGCGCAATTCGGGCAGCGGAGGCGCTTCCGGGCTATCGGGCGGGGAAATCTATGTCGGCGGCGGCACCGAGGTGCAGCGCGCCGCTGGGTTCGACGACAGCATCGAGGATTTCACCCGCTATCTCAAGATGGCCGGGGGGCCGTGCGTGGATGAAGCGAAGTGCGAAGCTTATGGCCGGGAAGCGCTCGCGCACTGGGAGTGGCTGAAACGTCAGAATATCCCCTATCGCGGCAATTATTTGCCTGGCAAGCACATCGAGCCGATGGGCGACGACACGCTGATCTGGTCGGGGAGCGAAGCCGCCGAACCCTTCTGCGGCAGTGCGCGTCCGGCCCCGCGCGGCCATGTCATCCAGTTTACCGGATGGGGCGGCGGCCGGAAGCTGGTCGATATATTGGAAGAGCGTGTTCGTGCGCTTGGTGCCGATGTGATAACCGACGCACGCGCCATCGGCCTTGTCGTGGAGAATGGCCGCGTGATCGGGGCGGCAGCGCGCATCGACAACCGCGACCATTTCATCCGGGCGCGGCGCGGGGTGGTATTGGCGACCGGCGGTTTCGTCATGAACGAGGAAATGCGGCGGCGATACTGTCCCGAGACGTTCCGGATCAACGACCCGATCGGCGACAAGGACGATGGCTCAGGGATCAATCTCGGCATGAGCGTGGGCGGCGATGCCATTCATATGGAGCAATTCTTCACCACTTGTCCCTGGACGATTCCCGAGCCGCAGGCGCACGGCGTCTTCGTCAATATTCAGGGTCAGCGCTTCATCAATGAAGATTGCTATCACGGACGGGTGTCGCGCACGATGCTCGACCAGCCGGGCGACCGCGTCTATCTGCTCCTCGACAGCGCTCACTACAGCGAGCCGTTCGAGTTCGCGCGCATGTCGATCGCGGGGACGGGCGCGGACTGGGAAGAGGTGGAGCGCGAACTCGCCATGCCGCCCCATACGCTCGCGGCGACGATGAGCTTCTACAACCATTACGCGAGGCTCGGCACCGATCCTCTCTTCGGCAAGCGCGAACCGATTTTGACGCCCCTCGACCACGGGCCGTTCATCGCGCTCGAGCTCAATTTCGCGACAAGCTATTTCAGCTTCTTCACGCTCGGCGGGCTGCGCACATCGGTCGAAGGCGAAGTGCTCGGCCGCGATGGAGCCGCGATCCCGGGCCTGTTCGCCGCCGGACGCTGCACCAGCGGCCTGCCGGCCTGGGGCCATGGCTACAGCTCGGGCCTCAGCCTCGCCGACTGCAGCTTTTTCGGCCGCCGCGCCGGCCGGTCGGCAGCGCGTGACAGCTGATTTCGAGGAGCGGCTGACGCGTCTTGAGGATATCGAGGCGATCCGCAATCTTATTGCCAGCTATGGTCCGCTCGCTGACGCGGGCCGTGCGGAGGACGTGGCCGCCCTTTGGGAAGATGACGGCGAATATGACGTCGGCGGTTACGGTTCCGCGCAAGGACGAGCCGCAATCGCAGCGCTCATCGACAGCGAAACGCATCGGCAACTGATGGCCGACGGCTGCGCCCATGTCCTCGCGCCGCATCGGATCGAGATCGACGGCAACAAGGCTTTCGCCGAAGGTTATAGTTTCGTTCTGCACCGTCGTGGCGACGGGCTCGCGCTGTGGCGGGTTTCGGCGAACCACTGGCGGTTCGCCCGCCAGACCGATGGCGGCTGGCGGACGACGCGCCGGGTCAATCGGCCAATTGGCCCCCGTCGACCGTAAACAGGGCCCCGGTAATCTTGCGCGCTTGCGCGCTCGCGAGAAAGGCGACCATTTCGGCGATATCCTCCGGCTCGCAGATCCCGTCGGCGAGTTTGGGAACATTGCGCATCATCAGCGCCCAGTCGACATCGCCTTCCGGCGGCGGCCGGTTTGTCATTGGTGTGTTGACATGACCGGGACAGACGGCATTGATTCGGACCCCGCGCGACGCAAATTCGACAGCCAAACTCTTGGTGAGGCCCACCACGCCATGCTTTGAGGCGGCATAACCGATCGAAAAGGGCGTACCTTGCACCCCGGCTGTCGACGCCATGTTGACGATCGTCCCCTGGCTCTCGACGAGATGCGGCAGCGCCGCGCGGCAGAGTGCGTAGACACTCGTGAGATTGATGGCGATCAGGCGCTCGAAGCGCGCCTCGTCGAAGTCTAGCGTGGGACCCCAGTCGAGAAGGCCTGCGATGTTGCAGAGAATGTCGAGACCGCCATCGGCGGTGGCTGCGGCCACCAGCGCCTTGCAGGAGCTGATATCGAGGGCATCATATGGAATCGCGGTCATCGCGCCCGATCCCGCCGCGACAGTTTCGCGAAGACCCTCCTCGTTGACGTCGGCTGCAAACACATGTCCGCCTTCACCGGCGATCCGCTGCGCCGTTGCACGACCGATCCCTGAGGCCGCGCCGGTTACGAGCGCCCTCTTTCCCGCAAAACGCATATTCATTCTCCCTGCTCGATGAAATGCGTAGTATATTATGACATAAATTACGCAATATCGATGTCTAATGAAAATTGAAGATCGGCAGCGGCGGCTTGGGGATGACAGGAAGATACGTGACGGGAACCGGCCTATCGATGCCCACGACATTTCTTCTCCGCGGCGATGAGCTTGTTCGACGGGCAAAATTTCCGACTCGCCTCGGCCAGCTGCCTCAGGCGATGCGCTTTTGGGCCGCTTCCGTCCGCCGACCCGAGGCCGCGCGGCTCCCGCTAGCGCCCACCCGCGGTGGCTGCCGAACAATAGGAGGGAGGCGAACCGTGATTGATCTGAATGGGAAGAGATTCTTTCCGGATCCTGCGATGAATCTTCCAACTCACGCTCTTGGCCGGAACAAGTCTCAGGGCTGGCCTTGGCAGCCGCTGTGTGAGGAGAGCGCTGCAGCAACGTCGAAAACTGTGAAACGTTGCGCAATTACACTGCGTCTTCGACTCGAACGTGCGCAATGCCATGTCGTGGAGCAAGGGCTGGCGAATCGGGTTAATCCGAATAAGCTCAGTCATCGTTCGACTCCTGCCTGGAAGGTATCGAAATTGGTCTGCCTATCGCGGCTGAGGATAATTCAGGAGCGGCGCTCGCCGGACCGCTTTGCATCGATGACAGCGCCAATCCGCGATAGCGTTTCGTATATTCACCACATCCTGTCGTCTCGTACGTAGGGGAATGGTCGATTGGAACGAGGTCAAGCTAGGCGAGGACCGCGCGCCGTAAAATTAGGCACTTGAAGATTTCAGTCTGGTCGGCTCGAATGTCGGACGGAGTTTGGCGGCCTTTCGAGCGGCTTTACGGGAGCGGAAATTTATCATGACCGACGGCGTCAATCTTGCTGCGATCGAGGAAATTCGGGCGCTGAAGGCACGTTATGTTCGCGCACTCGATACAAAGGACTGGCCGTTGTTGCGCACCCTGTTGACCGACGACATGGTCGGCGACTTTCGCGAAATGCCGGGCGGCATGCCGGACGAGAAATTGCTGACGACCGGCGCCGATGCCTTCGTGGCGGGGGTTGCCGCAGAGCTCGACGAGGCCACGACTGTCCATCATGTCCACAGCTTCGAAATCCGCTTCACCGGCGCGCGGGACGCCGAGGGCATTTGGGCGATGGACGATCATTTTTGGGCGGGCGAGGGTAGCGATCTTGCCGGCCGCTCACGCCATGGCTTCGGGCATTATCATGACTGCTATCGCAAAGCGAGCGGGCGCTGGCTAATCGCCAAGACTCGGCTCAGCCGCATCCGCGTGGTGCGCGAATGATGCCTGGTGCGAGTCCGACTATTGGCGAATGGCTAGTGGAAAACACAATCCTAAACGTCTGTGATTAGACGTTTTTCCGCAAGTCGAGCAGCTATCGAACTGGGCGAAAAAGACGCCCACCCGATCGAAACCGGGCGGGCGTCAGATGAAGATCTCTGGTGTCCTGAAAGGAAGAGCTCTTCTGGGTCGCACAGCTCGGATATCAGGTCCGCCGCACCGGGAATTGTACGGTAACGCCAAAAGTAATTCTGCCGTGAAATTGTGCGAACCGGCTTACGGGAATCGGTCCGCAGTGTTCCGCAAACGCGCATGTCGTGCGCCGTGAGGGACAGAACAAAGCTATCGGCTCTTATCAATCTTTAGTTTAACAGCTGACTGGCCGTAACCGGCCAAGATAGCCGAGTGGCGACCGGTAAATAAAGCGCCTGATGCCAGCCATTACCTCCTGTTTGTAGTCTTCAGCAAAAGGCGATCGCGGCGCCAAGGGTTCGAGCGGCCTTTGCGGCGCGTGCTTAGCGCTCGACCGCCGAGCTTTCCGGATGCCCGTTCGTCCCGCGCTGGAGCGATACAATTTTGGTTAATGTCGAAAGAAGCTCGCTCGTGGCTACATCTTGATCCCACGCATAAACCGACAGGGCCATTGGCGGGACGGGTCTAAACTGCTTGCATGTATGAATCGTGTAAGAATCGATGGTGGCAAGAGGCAGGATTGCAACGCCAAGTCCGGCTTCCACGGCGCGGAGCACGCTTACGAGACTGTTTCCGGTGAAAGCCAGATACCAGCGTAACCCTGCCGCCTCGATTTGTTCGATCATCTGATCGCGGTAAAGCCCGGCCGGTGGAAAGGCGACCAGTGGTATCGGATCGGACCAGGGCAGCGTTTGGTTTGCACTCTCGATCCACGCCAGCGGCTCGGAAAAACTCGCGCGTGCATCGGCCTGCGCGCGGGATTCCTTGACGATTACAAGATCAAACTCCCCGTCGCGATACCTGCGTGACAAGTCACGGCTGAGGCCTGTGGTAACATCCAGGCGAATATCGGGATGGCGCGCGGCAAAGCGGGCAAAGCCGTCGCCCATCGCGGCTGTCATAAGATCGTCGGGTAAACCGACCTGCAGCGTTCGGCTGCCCGAAGGATCAGCCACGAGCGCCGCAGCTTCGCTCTGAAGCGCAAGAATGCGACGCGCATAGCCGATCAGTCGCTCGCCGGCCGGGGTGAGCTTCACCGGCCTGGCCGTGCGGTCCAGCAAGGGCTTGCGCACCTTCCCCTCCAACCGGCCGATTTGCTGACTGACAGTGGATTGTGTCGATCCGAGGCGACCTGCCGCGCCGGTAAAGCTCCCGGCATCGGCAACCGCTACAAAGGCCTCGATTAGTCTGGGGTCGAACACCGCATCATCATAGTTATGAATAATAAGCATTCAATCATTTCATTCGGAAATGAGACGACAATGCGCTACGCGGCATCATTGCCCCTACCCAGTCAAAAATCAGGATCATATCGATGAAGATGACCAGTCTCCTTACAGCGATTGCGCTCGGTCTTGTCGCAGCCCCGGCCGCTGCGGCAGAGATTTCGACCCATGTGCTCGACCTCGCCGCGGGGGTCGGTGGAGCCAATGTCCCTGTCACTCTCTCGAAGCGCGATGCCGCCGGAAGCTGGCTCACGGTGGGCACTGCTCGTACCGACCAGAACGGCCGCGTCCAGAGCTTTGGGGCAGAGGCTGATTTCTCTCCCGGCATCTATCGGCTGCAGTTCGATATGATCGCTTACCCGAACGCTGCGGCGAAGCCGTTTTTTCCGGAGATTTCCGTGACGTTCAATGTGTCGGACAAGGCAGGGCATTACCATGTCCCCGTGGTTGTCAGCCCCTACGGCTATTCAACCTATCGCGGTAACTGATCATGCATATTTTGCTTGTCCCGCTTACGCTTGCTGCCGCCGCACTGCCCGGGCCCGTGATCCAGAAATCCGTGTCGCTCGACATGGCCAATGCGCTTGCCGACGCGACGCTGGCATCTTGCCGAACAATGAACAGAAACGCAGTCGTCGCGATTGTGGATCGCGGCGGTAACCTCATCGCGCTCCAGCGGGGTGATAACGTCGGGCCCCACAACAGTCGCGCAGCCGAACGAAAGGCTTTTACAGCCGTTTCGACGAGGACAGGCACGTCCGCGCTGGCCGAGCGAGCTGCAAGTGATCCGGGTTCGCGCTACTTGGCGCATGTCCCTGAACTCCTACTTCTCGGCGGCGGCCTTCCCATCATGCACGGCGGAGAGGTGATCGGCGGTATCGGAGTTGCAGGCTCGGGTGGATCGGCAAGCGACGAGCAATGCGCGAGCGCTGCGCTCGCTAAGTTCGCCCTGTAAGCCGGAGCTTGGCATGTCCGCGTTTTTGGCTCGATGGACCGGGTGGTTCTGGTCGCGCCCATATTTGTTGCTGACATTTACGGCGCTGTTCTGGGCCGGCAATTCGATTGTCGGCCGCGCTGCGCGCGATGTGATGCCACCGGTCGCGCTGGCCTGGTGGCGATGGGCTCTGGCGTTTCTGCTGTTGTTGCCTTTTGCATGGCCGCATCTGCGGCGAGACCTCGCTACCCTCAAAGCGCAGTGGCGCTGGGTGCTCCTTTTGGGGGCACTCGGGATCGGAACCTTCAATACCCTGCTTTACACCGGCCTTCAGACGACCACGGCGGTCAACGGCCTGCTGCTCCAGTCAATGCAGCCTGCCCTGATCCTCATGCTCGGTGCCCTCGTTTTCGGGGAGAATGTCCGGATACCGCAGGTCATCGGCATAGGTCTTTCCATCACTGGGGCGTTGATGATCGTTTTGGGCGGCGATCTGTCCGCGCTTCTCGGACTGGAATTCAATTCGGGAGACCTCGTGATCTGCGTCGCGGTTGTCGTCTGGTCATTTTATTCCGTGCTGCTGCGCAAACGTCCGGCGGTTCATCCGTTAAGCTTTTTGGCGGCAACTTTCGTAATCGGCATCGTTGTCATCGCGCCATTCTATCTGGCCGAGATCGTCGTCGGCCGATTGATAGAAAGCCGCTCGGAAAGCTGGATGGCGATCGGCTATGTCTGCCTGTATCCTTCGCTTATCGCCTACCTCTTCTTCAATCGCGGGGTCGAGTTGCTTGGGTCGGCGGCGACCGGACTTTATCTCAACATCATGCCGGTAATCGGCGCCCTGCTCGCCGTACTTCTCCTCTCCGAACCATTCCGATGGTTCCATTTGGTCGGCATGAGCCTGATCGGCGTCGGGATTGCCAGCGCGGCCCACATCGCTCGTCAATCAGTCGAACGGCCCGACCACGTTGCTAAATCGCAGCGCTGGATATGATTGCACGCTTCTAAGGTTTCCAAGTCTCGTGGGGGATGGTGTGAATGCCCACGTCTGTCGGGCGAAGTGCCAAGGCCGACCGGGCGTAATCGGCCAGCTTACCCAAGACAGACGGCAAGGCTCTTGCTAGGAGGATTGCATGATCCGGAATCTGACTGGTGAGCATGCCGAAATCGCAATCGATTTTGGAACGGCTAATTTGCGCATCGTGCATCGCGATGGTGGCGTTGTTTTTGACGAGCCCTCGCTCTGCTGCATCGGGGGGCCGCGCGATCAGCCCGATTTCATCGCGGCAGGAGCACCGGTATATGCGATGACGGACCGGACGCCGACGGGCATGCGGGTGCGGCGGCCGCTGAGGCGGGGGGTTCTCCAGGATATCGGAGCAGCCACGCATCTGCTTCGCCATGCAGCTACGCATGTGATCAAACGACGGTCCTTCCGCTCGCCGCATGTCATGATCGGGTTGCCGGCGGATATCACCCAGGCCGAACGCAATGCCATGTTGACGGCGGCGCGGGACGCTGCACTCAATCCCGTGAGTTTTATACCGGAGCCATTGGCCGCCGCGATCGGCGCTGACCTGGAAATCGATGCACCGCAAGGAAAGATGATTGTCGAATGCGGGGCCGGGACGACCGAGGTCGCGATATTGTCGCTGGGAGGGATCTGCCTGACACGTTCGCTCCGTGGAGGCGGCGCTGAACTCGATGCAGCGATTATCGACTATCTTCACTCCCGGCATAAGATGCTCATTGGGCGCCGCAGCGCCGAGCGCATCAAATATATGCTTGGCGACGCCTGCACACAAGGCGGCGCCAGCATCCCGATCGAAGTCAAAGGGCGCAGTCTCGTATCCGGGCTGCCGACCGCCATCCGCCTCGCGCCTGCCGATTTTCGCGAGGTGATCGACAGGCATGCCCAGCATATAGTCGATGTGATTCTCGAAGTGCTCACCCAGACGCCGCCCGAACTCAGCAACGATATTCTCGGCGAGGGTATCGTGCTCACCGGCGGCGGCGCCGCAACACCTGCTCTGCGAGCAAAAATCGCGGCCGGAACTGGGCTGCGCGTCACGATCGCTGAAGAACCGCGCCTCTGCGTCGCCCGGGGGCTGTTAAGCCTTCTTTCCGCCGGATCCACGGCGAACTAGCGGCGACACGGAGCCATTACTCAATAGGTGCGTCCGCTTGTCGCCACGACCCGCGTCGCTCCTCGGCGGCGAAGTCTAAGTCGCCGAGCATATAGGCTCGCTGTCGATCATAGAGCTGGGAGGGCTTCTTTAAGATATTGATTTTGGTGTGCGTCTGCTATTTCGCAGGCGCGTGTACTCGACGGCGCTGTCAAATAGTGCAGCGCGTGGGTCATTTGATAGCTGCCCTTGGGTCAGGGGCGCGACGTGCCGCGATACCAGGGCACGATTCCGCGATAAGCTGTCCACTTTCGCTACGAAAATAGTAAAGACGCCTTGTGTTTTGCATGGCGGAATGATGCGCCGCTTCGTCGTCGAATCGCCTCAAAGGTCCCGCTCGCTCGATAGAGAAGGGCAAGGAGGCGTCAGTTTCGATTTCGGGCCGCCGCAACGCGCCGCGGGAGGACGGCCCGATTCGGTTCAGCGAAGCGCGGCGGTTACAATGATTTCGACGCGATAATCTGGCGTCGCGAGCGTCACTTCGCCGGTCGCGCGCGCAGGGGCATGGACGCCGCCGACCCATTGATCCCAGACGTCGTTCATCGCGCCGAAGTCGCTCATGTCTGCAAGCCAGATCGTGGCGGTCAGGACATGGGATTTATCGGTTCCCGCTTCGGCGAGAAGCGCATCGATCTTGCCGAGCACCGCCCGGGTCTGCGCGGCTATATCCTCTCCAGGCGCGCCGATCTGGCCCGCGAGATAAACAAGGCCATTGTGGATCACGGCCTGGCTCATGCGTGGTCCCGAGTGGAGGCGTTCGATAGTCATCAATTTTCCTTTCCTTCTGCTTCAAATATAGCGTTCGATGCCGAGACCGGCGGGGTCGATCGGGGGACGCTCGCCGCCGATCAGCGAAGCGATAAGCCGGCCCGACCCGCAAGCCATCGTCCAGCCCAATGTGCCATGACCCGTGTTGAGATAGAGGTTCGGAACCGGCGTTGCACCGATGACCGGTGTGCTGTCCGGCGTCATCGGGCGCAGCCCGCTCCAGAAATGCGATGGCGCGCTCATGTCGGCGCCGCCAGGGAACAGGTCGCCCAGCGAATGGCGCAACGTCGCTTCGCGCTGGGGCGGCAGCGCGGCATTGAAGCCGGATAGCTCCGCCATGCCCCCCACCCGGATACGGTTCCCAAGGCGGGTAATCGCAATCTTGTAGCTCTCGTCGAGCAGGGTCGACACCGGTGCGCGCGCGGCATCGGCGACGGGCAGGGTGATCGAATAGCCCTTGACCGGATAGACCGGCAAAGAGAGTCCGGCGGGACGCAGGATCGAGGGTGAATGGCTTCCGAGCGCTACCAGATAAGCGTCGCCGCGGATCAGTCCGGCGTGCGTACGCACGCCGTTGACGCGATCTTCTCGCATCTCCAGGCCGGCAATGGGCAAATTATATCGGAGCTCGACGCCCATGGCGGCCAGAAGGGCGGCGAGCTGGCGCGTGAACAGGTGACAGTCGCCGGTTTCGTCGCCTGGTAGGCGAAGCCCGCCAACAAAACGGTCCTGCGCCGCATACAGCCCCGGCTCGGCAGCGACGCAACCCTCGCGGCCGAGCAGTCGATAGGCGACGCCGTAATCTTCGAGCACCGCGATATCACCCGCACTGTCGTCGAGTTGCTTCTGGGTCCGGAAGAGCTGCAGTGTCCCTTGCGATCGCTGATCATAAGCGAGCGGCAGGCGCGCGCGCAGCGCAATCAGTTCGTCGCGGCTAAATTCGGCTAGCCGCACCATGCGACTCTTGTTGAGCGCATAGCGCGCCGACGTGCAATTTCGCAGCATCGCGGCGATCCATCGCAGCATCGCCATATCGACGCGCGGGTTAAGGATCAGCGGGGCATGTTTCATGAACAGCCAGCGCATAGCCTTCAACGGAATACCCGGCGCAGCCCAGGGCGAAGCATAGCCCGGCGAGATTTCTCCGGCATTGGCGAAGCTCGTTTCAAGCGCGGGTCCGGGCTGCCGGTCGATGAGCACCACCTCGTGCCCCGCTTCGGCCAGATAATAGGCCGATGCCACGCCGACCACCCCGGCGCCGAGAACAACCACTCTCATGCAGCTTCCCCATTGTGCTCGTTGCGCATCTGCCCGTTTTCAATGACGAGACGGGCGTGCCGTTTTCCGAGGCCGGTCAGGATTTCGTAGCCGATGGTGCCGGCATCGCGCGCGACATCGGCAATCGACTGCGAGGGACCCAGCAGCTCGACGAAATCTCCCTCGGAAATATCTGCTTCGGCAACCCCGCCGATGTCGACCGTCAGGCTGTCCATCGAAATGCGCCCGACGATCGGAAGCCGTACGCCCCGGTACCAGGCGGCGCCTTTGCCGCCGAGGCTCCGCGGCCAGCCGTCGGCATAGCCCGTCGCGATCGTTGCGAGCCGCTGCGGCCGGCTCGCGACATGGTTAAGGCCGTAGCCGACCCCCGTGCCCGGCTTGATCGTGCGGATCTGCAAGATCCGGGCATCAAGGCGCACCGCGGGGCGCAGCGTCTTTGTTCCCGCGACAGGCGCGACACCGCACAGCGCAATCCCGGCGCGCACCAAGTCGCAGTGGAAATTCGGCGGAAGAAACGCGCCGGCGCTGTTGGCGATCGACTTCGCTACTCCGGGATAATAGGCCGCGACCGCCTCGAAACGGCGGAGTTGGTCGATATTGACTTCGCGCGCCGGCTCGTCGCCGCACGCAAGATGCGTCATCAAGAGCCTGAGGTCGATCTCCTCCGTCAGCTCTGTGTCGCTCGCAGCGGTCAGCGCGGCTTCCGGAGACAGGCCGAGCCGGGACATGCCCGTGTCGACCTGCAGCGCGGCCGGAAGGGGCCGCGCGGCTGATCGGGCGCAGGCCCGCCACGCGGTGAGTTGGGCGGACGAATTCAGGACCGGAATAAAGCCTGCATCGGCGCATACCGCTTCGCTACCGGGGTCGAGGCCATTGAGGATCATGATGTCGCAGTCCGGCCCCAGCGTCCGCCGAAGCCGTTCGGCCTCGCTCAACCGCGCGACGAAGAAGCTGCGGCAGCCGGCGCGGAGAAGCGCGGATGCGATGGTCGCGGCGCCCAGCCCATATCCGTCAGCCTTGATGACGGCTCCGCACGTTGCGGGCGCAACGTTCCGCACAAGAGTCTGATAGTTCGCAGCGATTGCATCACTGTCGATGATGAGGCGGCTCGAATGTGGCGGCGGATGCGATTCCAATGTCCTCTCCCTCGCCTTCGAGGGTAGCGCCAATCATGCGCAATTTTTCGCTGAATTCACCAATGTTGATGCTCATTTTCGCAATTTCTGATATTATCTGCGATCAAATGGAGGAATCTTCGTGCCGAGCCTAAATGACATGGATCGCCGCATTCTGAACTGTCTGCGCCTGAACGCGCGGGTCACCAACAGTGACCTCGCCGCCGAGGTCGGACTTTCCCCTTCAGCCTGCTTGCGGCGCGTACGCCTCCTCGAACAATCGGGTGTGATCCGGGGCTATACGACGATCGTTGCGGGCGGTTCGCCGGAAGAGGGCACGATCGCCATCGTACAGGTGGAGCTCGAACGGCAGTCGGAGGAATATCTGCTGCGCTTCGAAGCCGCGCTCCGTCGGCACCCGGAGGTTCAGGAATGGTTCCTCATGACGGGCGATGGCGATTATATTCTGCACGTCCAGATCGGAGGGATCGACGATTATGGCGCGTTCCACCGAGACGTGTTGTCGCGGCTGCCCGGAGTCGCGCGGATTACGTCGAGCTTCGCCATGCGCAGCCATCGCAGGATGTAAGGGCTCTACCTGAAGAGCGGTCGGGAGTGCCGATTTGGGCCTTTCTCCAGTTTGTGGTATAGCCCGCAAAATGACTTACACGGTTCTCCGTTTCCTTGCCCATGCCGGGAGCCTGCTGACGCGCGGGAAAGCCTCGGGTGCTAGCCTCACCGCCTGACGGCGAGGCCGTTTCCGAGGCCTGAAACCTGGATCCGACTCGGGATCCTTCCTTTCACATTCCTGAAGAGGAAACCCGCAATTTGCGGGTTCGTCGCGGCGTGACAGCGCCCGGAGTTTAAAATGAATAGCCCGATTTCCGAAGCCGAGGCTTTCGGTCTTCTGCAAGACAGACGCGCTGCGTTCTCTGCAGCCGCGGCGTCGTTTCTCGTCGGAGCCGATATCGATATGCAGACCGGTGTGGCCGCCGCCGATCGCCTGCTCGGCATGACGATCGCGTCCTACGAAGGACGATTGGCTCCCGAGGCGGCTGCGCGAGGTTTGCCGCGCTCGGTCTACAGCCTTTTCGGCGATAATCTCGTGCCGCTGCTGAAAGATGTGCTCGGAGCTACCTTGCCGGTCGCGTTCCTTGCACGGTGCGTCGATGCCTATTGGCGCGGCGCGGCGCGCGCGATGGCGCCGCAATGACGCAGGAGCTTATCTGGGTGACCCGCACCACCCCGTTCAACCGATTGACGGCCAAACGGCTTGCGGGCGCGGGGCATGATGCGCTCTGTGCTCCGGTTTTGCGCGTCGTTCCGGTACCCGCGCCGGCGCTCATGGCGGTGCCCGACGCGCTCGTCTTCACGAGTCTCAACGGGGTGAGGCTTCACCGCTTCTCGCCGTCGCTTGCCGAGGTGCCCGTGTTCGCTGTCGGTGATCATAGCGCGCGCTATGCGCGGGCGCGGGGTTACCGACGCGTCGCTTCGGCGTCGGGCAACCTCGCCGATCTGTCGCGGACGATCCGCAACGGCCTCGCCGGGCCGGCTGATATTCTGCATGTCGGCTCGGCAACGCCGGCCGGCGATCTGGCGAAACTGCTCGGATCCCCTTACCGGGTCGCGCGTTTGCCGGTTTATGGTGTCGAGGAGCGCGATCCGCGCGAGTTCGATACGATCGCCGACCGCCTCGGCGAGGTGGGCCAAATCCTGATCCATTCGCCGCTCGCCGGCCACTTCGTTGCGCGATGGCTCGCCGCCGTCATGCCCGAGTGGCCCGGGGTGGTCCATTGTATCTCGCCCGCTGCGGCCGAGCCTTTCGACCAGCTTCCCGCTATCTCGAAGGTGACAGCCTCACGGCCCGACGAACGGTCGCTCCTGGCGACGTTAACAGGAAGCCGCGATAAGGTGGCCCCGAGCGTCAATGAAATTCGCGGCTTTCATCGACCCGGCGACAGCCGACAAGCAGAGGCTAGCGAGGTGTACCATGCTTGACTTCCGCAGGGTCAGCGCCATGTTGCGGACGTCATGAGCGATAATGTATCATCTCCTTCGCGCTTTGCGCACTATGTGGGCCGGCTGCTCGAACGCTAGCCGCCCCGGCTCCGCGCGTGGCGGACCCGGGGTGTTCCTCAACCACAGGCAGCGTTTCGAGGCTGGCCGGATGCCATGACCGACAATTCACCATCCGGAGCGGCCGCACCTTAGGTGCGCCGCTATTCCGCCGCTGAGATTGCCCGCTCGGAAGCCTTCCCGCGAAATACTGCAACAACGCGCCCCCAGCCTCGGGCTGGCGGCCATGGAGATTTACGTGACTGCCCCCCGGGAACAGCAATTGCTGTTTCGCCAAATACTTGACGATGCGGCGCGCCGCGCGAGTTCGATGCTCGCGCCGCCGCACGAAGCTGCACGCCTTCGGGCGATTTCCGACCACGGCCTGACGCCGATCGAAGAGTTGGAGCATTCACCCCTAGCCGAAGACCAATTACTTGCAACGGCGCTACGCCTGTATCCCGGTGCGGCGCGACCCCGGGCGATGGTCGGCGCGTTGCGGCGCCATTTCACGACGCCGCCGGGATGGCTCGCGGTCGAGGCGCAGCGCCGCGCAGCCTGGAGCGATGTCGCTGGGCGCGGGCTGCCGATCGAACGCGCCGCACAGAAGGCAGCTGATATCGAGCGCCGTCTCAAGGGCGGAAAGGCTGAAGTCTCGGCAAAATTGCGTGCCTACGCCGATCTATACACTGATCTATGGTGTGACCCGCGAATAGCCGCGCCGGCGCCAGTCCGCCGAGAAATGCTCGCTCTGGTAAGCGCGCTACAAGCGCGATGCGCGGCGCTCGACGCGGACGAACATTCAAAATGACCCAGTGTTCGCTGGGCTCGCAGGTCGAGCCTTCGCAGTTTGGCTGCCGAGTGCGGATTGTTTCGCTGGTCCTATTCATCACGCTGTTTGTCGCCGCCTGCTGGGGCGTGGGCATGATGATCAAATGTTGGAGTTGAATGATGTTGCGCAAATGGGCGGAAGCCAGCTTTCACTGGCAATATAGCCTTGAAGACATACTGGGTCTGGTTCTCGTTGCGGCGGTCATCGGCTTGTACAGCTTGATGCTGGCGATAACCAGAAGACCGGCGCGCGGATGGTTGATCGCCGCCTGCGTTTCGATCGCGATCATGGCCGCATTGATCTCGGCGAGCCCATCCCAATCCCGTCGCGCCGCCGCCGAGATGGCGGGAGTCGGGGGGATGACGCCCGACAATAATCGACGCGAAATCTTGCGGCCTCCCTTTGCGAGGCCCGAAGGGCATGAAAATGAGTAAATTTAAAGCAAAAAGGGAAAGATGGCGGCCCCGGTCGCCCACATTGAAGAGTGTCGAGACGTTGCTCGATCGCTATCCTGGCCTTGGAAAACAGGAACTCGCCGCTCTCATGCGGCAGTTCCGGGCCCTGTCGCTCGTCGACAAGGCCGTGATCATGAGCGACGTCCGGCTCTCCCGGAAATTGTCCCATTTCTATCGCGACTACGAACCGGACTTACAGGCGCCGGTGGCGACGCTCGCGCTTTATGGTCTGTTGCCCGCTGCGTTTGTCGTCGCGGGGGTACGCCTGTTTCTCGGCTGACCGCGCGGCAGGCGACCAATATCGATCCCTCAAATCTGGACTGCTGCAGGTCCCGGAGCTTCACTTGCCCTTCGTTCGTTTCATCCCGCTTGCCGCCAGCATAGCCGCGGCGCTCATTGCACTCCCGGGTCTTCCGACGCCCTGGGCATGGGCGCTGCTCGCCTCAGGCGTCGCATTCTCATGCGTCGGGCTCTACGATCTGCGGCAGCCGCTGCATTCGGTACGGCGCAACTATCCGATTGTCGGCCGACTGCGATGGTTCTTCGAGGACATTCGCCCGGGCCTCCGGCAATATCTTTTCGAGGACGATCATGAGGAAACGCCTTTTTCGCGGAGCCAGCGCTCGCTTGTCTATGCGCGGGCCAAGAATGAGGTAAGCGACCGCGCCTTTGGTACCCTCGTCGACGTTTACGAAAATGGCTATGAGTTCATCGCGCATTCGACGCGCCCCGTTCCAGTCGCCGATCCGGCCGGTTTTCGGATCCCGATCGGCGGCGAAGCCTGCCGCCAGCCCTACTCGGCATCGATCTTCAATATTTCGGCGATGAGTTTCGGCGCGCTCAGTGCGAACGCGATCCGCGCGCTCAACAAGGGCGCAAAGCTCGGCGGCTTTGCGCATGACACGGGCGAAGGCTCGATCAGTCCTTATCACCGCGAACATGGCGGCGATCTCATCTGGGAGATCGGCAGCGGCTATTTCGGCTGCCGCGACGAAGAGGGCGCCTTCGATCCCGGACGCTTTGCCGAGCAGGCGGCGGATCCGCAGGTGCGAATGATCGAGCTCAAGATCAGCCAGGGGGCCAAGCCCGGCAAGGGAGGCATCCTGCCTGCTGAGAAAGTGACACCCGAAATTGCCGCGACGCGGGGTATCCCGATGGGGCGCGATTGCATTTCCCCCCCGGGGCACTCGGCGTTCAGCACCCCGATCGAGCTCGTCCAGTTCATCGCCCGTCTGCGCGAACTGTCGCAAAGCAAGCCGGTGGGCTTCAAGCTCTGTGTGGGGCAGCCGTGGGAGTTCATGGCGATCGTGAAAGCTATGCTCAAGACGGGCATTCTTCCCGACTATATCGTCGTCGACGGCGCGGAGGGCGGCACCGGTGCCGCGCCGCTCGAGTTCACCGACCATCTCGGCATGCCGCTGCGCGAGAGTCTGTTGTTCGTCCACAATACGCTGGTCGGCGCGGGGCTGCGGCAGAAGATAAAGATCGGCGCCGCCGGCAAGATCGTCAGCGCTTTCGACATTGCCACGGTGATGGCGCTTGGTGCCGACTGGACCAATGCCGGACGGGGCTTCATGTTCGCCATCGGCTGCATCCAGTCGCTGTCGTGCCACACAAATCTGTGCCCAACCGGGGTCGCGACGCAGGACCCGATGCGCCAGCGCGCGCTCGTCGTGAGCGATAAGGCGACCCGCGTTTACAATTTCCATCGCAATACGCTGTTGGCGCTGTCCGAGATGATCGCCGCCGCAGGGCTCGATCACCCCGGCCGCCTTGGCCCGCATCACCTGGTTCGCCGGGTCAGCCTCACGGAGATTCGGCTATTCTCCCAGCTCCATATATTTCTGGAACATGGAGAATTGCTAAGTGGCGCGTCAGAACGCGACTTTTACAGCGCAGCCTGGCGGCTCGCCCGGGCCGACAGCTTCCAGATCGCGATATAGCTGCGTTCGGCCGGCCACATCGCGCGCTTCGCCGTGCCCGGTCGAATGCTGTGCCGTCAGGTCTCGCGGCTCACGCTGGTGATCGCGAGGCTGCGCTCGTTGCCGTCGCGATCGGGCCACAAGATCGACTGACCCTCGCGCAGCCCGATAAGACCTGCGCCTACAGGCGTCAGGATCGATATCCGCCCGGCAGCGATGTCGGCGTCTTTCGGATAGACGAGTTTATAGCTGTAATCCTTGCCGCTCGCTGAGTGAGTGAATCGCACAGTCGAATGCATGGTGACCACGTCTGCAGGTATCCGGTCCGCCCCGTGCATTTTTGCGCGGCCGATTTCCTGGATCAGTAGCGCACTGACCTCGGGGAGACGATCCTGTACGCTGATCGCCAGGTCGGTAAGCCGTTCAGCTTCGCTTTCGAGCATCTGGATGGGCGGCCGCTTGGTCGCTTCGGTCTTGGACATAGGTCGGGCTCTTTGAAATAAAGTGCAGACTAGCGGTCGCAAAAACCGCCGGAGAAAAGGAGATTTCGCCCCGAGCTCGGGGCGTGCTGCACCGAAACCCGGGACTAGAAGCCCGTGAGAAGCTGGCCCGCGTGCGTGAGGCGCCAATAGCGATGATCTTGCATCTGCATCGCATCAAAATGATGCCTCGGCTCCTGAAAGTCAACCAGTCGAGGCAAGGCGACCGCGTACGTGGTGGGCAAACCCCGCAGGGGCAAAAGGCGGTTGTTCAACCTCCGCAACCCGCGCGCGTCTTCAATGCGGCAATACCCGATCACGGAGCGAGGTTCCGGTCACTTCGTTTCTCGTTCCAATCATCTTCACGTCTTCGCCGTATGTAAAGTAGCAGCACCGCGCTAGAAATTTTGGCTGAACCTCTATCAACGCATCTTCATTGCTCATCGCCGCCGGAATGGTTCGCACGCCACGCCGTCGCTGTCTCCATCCATCTCTGGCCGATATCCGGGCTGACCGCGGTATAACGGTGCGGCACCCGCTGCCCATGCCGCATTGCAATTGCGGTAATAGACGCCGGACGGCGCGGGCGAGGCAATAGGCTGACGCGCGGCGGAGGCATGCGGTTTGGGCCGATGGGCTCTGGGATTGGCGGCCCGATAGTCGGCCGGCTGCTGGAAGTCGGAAGCCCAGATGCCCAGTTTGAGGGTTTTGGCGCGCGCCTCGGCACCGAGATAGCGATCGCTAAACTGAGGCAACGCAACTGCAAGGCCCGCTTCGACCATGGCTTGGCCCAGATCTACCTGCCGCGCGGTACAGCGGGCGACGATCCGGTTATAGTCGTCGACATCGCGCTGCTCACATTGCAATTCAGCACCATTGATCAGTTGCGCCAGTTTCGCCGACGCTTCTTTGCCACATGCCCAGCTTCGCTCCCCGCGCGAGCAAGTCTGTTTGAGCTCGGGGGCATCTACGCCGTGCAAGCGGACCACGATCCCCGCCATGTCGAGAGAGTCGCCGTCCATCGCCCGGGCCGAGCCACTAATGTCCTGCGCGGATGCGAACACCGGCGTCAGCGCCAGCCCGATTACAAAAAGCCATTTCATGGGAGATAAACTAGTCCGGTCAGCTTACCAATTTCTTGAACATCCTCGATCGATCGAGCCGAATGTCCGCTATGCGAATATTCGCCCCCAAGAATGACTGACAGAATTGGCGATAGCCCGATCGACCGAAGCGCCGACCGCCCCGAAGTCCTTTGCCGCGGATCTGGCGCTGGTGACGGCCACCACGGTATTGGCCGAACCTTCGGACCAATGCCGAGCGCGCTGGCTCCTCTAAGCTCCCGAGCGGCGCTTCTGCATTCCCTTGATGATATCTCCAAGAACCAAGCGGTCGCGCAGATCGAGAGATTTCAGTTGACGGTAAATTACGAGCAAATCCTCGTCATCGCCATCTTCGTCCGGGCTTTCGCCCACAAGGCGCGAGATAGACACCTCAAAATAATCGGCGAGCTTTCGGACGAGTTCGATCGACGGATTCTTGGCGGTGCCTTTCTCAAGCTCCCAGATATGGGCTTTCGACGCACCAATGGCGTCAGCCACTTCCTGAAGCGATTGCTGCTTTGCCGTGCGAAGGTTCTGCAGCCTCATCGCCAACGACATGCCCATGACCTCCTTAGACCCAACTTACCTTGAGATCGGCGACATAGAAATCAACGATCGTTCGGTCAAGTGAACGATTTCGTTCGGGCCGGTTGACTCCGCCTACCGTATGACCTATCGAACGATATTGTTATTATCTGTCGGACAGAGCGCCGCGTGGGCCATGGCCAGCATATCATTGCCGAGCCTCGCGGCTGGGCCGTCCACTCGGCGGAACTCAATACTTTTGGATCAACTATTCGGCGGCTGATGAGCGAGCGCGATACGCGCGCAGAGACCATCCGATACAACACCATGAGGCCTTATCGGGGGCGAGTGGCATTGATGTTTCAAACCAAGCGGGAGCATAGGCATGGCTAAGAATACCACCAAATCGCAGGCGCTAGTTCCGGCTGAGCGGCGCCAGACGGCCGTACGCAGGAAAACGGCGACGCCAGTCGTCGTGCCCGCAACGACCGACACGCTGCTGCCGATCCTCGGCTCCGAATTCGCCGCCGAGAAGCTGATCGGCGACGGAGGCGAAGTCGCGCGAGAAGGCGGCGTCGTTCTCGTCACCGGCCGCGCCTATGCAAGCCGCGAATGCGTCGTTCCCGCAGAAGAAATATTCTACGATCAGGCTGCTCGGCCCGGTGGCAAGGGGGCGTGGCTCGGAGAGGCGGACAAGGTCAGCTGGCGCGATACGGCGAGTGGATACGACTGCATCATGTTGCGTAACACAGACAATGGCTTTCTCTGCGGATATGTCGGCATTCCCAAGGATCACCCTCTCTGGGGCTGGGATGCAAACGCAGTTCCGCCGGACATCGGGATCGATGTGCATGGCGGTTTGACTTATTCAAGACTGTGCGAAGAAGGGCCGAGTCCGACGCGTCGGTTAGCCGTCGAGGCGCGCCGCATCTGCCACGTGACATTACGACCGGCGGTCTACCATCCGGTAGAACACGCAACCGACCACCGGGTCGAAGATTCGCATGCGTGGTGGTTCGGCTTCAGTTGCGATCATGCCTACGATCTTATTCCGAACGCCAGGCCGAATTCCTCCGGATCGAAGTCCTCGGAGCTTGGACGGATATATCGTGACGACGCATATGTTGTCAGGGAAACGGTCGCCCTCGCAGCTCAGCTGCGAGCAATCGCTGAAGGAGGCGCGGCGCCCGCGCGCGATGGCGCGCCGCCGCCGCTCGGCCTCGACCCTCGTCGCGGGGGTGGCCGTGGCTGACTTTGAGCGTCACGTCGGCGAACTCCCGTGGGGCTGGTGGCTTCGAGCCAATCCGCGCGGCTACGAGGATGCCTCTGGGCGAAATTGGGCGAGCGTCAGGGACGCCTTCTGGGAGGGAGAACTTGGATTCCCGCCGGTCCACTTCGCACCCGAACAGCATGAACTGATGCTGAGGGTCATGACCGCGATCGATGCGCGCTGGTTTGGCACGGAGAGCAACCACGATGTTTTCGGCGGGGACATGATGTTCTGGCGATTCTATCAGTGCTGGCTCGCCAGCATCGGTATGGTCGAGACATCGGAGGGGAGGAACGTCTTCGATGGGGTGCTGAGCTCATTGGGGAAGTCGGTCCTCATGATGCTGCAGGCCACGCGCGAGCCGGAATTCGAGCGCCTGCCAATGGCGGCGGTTGTCGCCGCGGTAAGTGCGAGCAAAGGGCTCGACGCCGAGGCGCGGGAGCGGGCGCTGATCACCTTTGAGCAGCAGGTTGGATTTCGTCGCCATCTGTTCGCGCGCGAAAATCTGGGAAGGCGATACCTGGTGACGTTGACCGGACTTAAGGTTGGCGCGCGGATGCCGACGCGCAATATCGCGTGGTCGCAGTCCTTCGCCGATGCAAATTCGCGCGATGATCTCTTCGCCTGGCTCGCCGAGCGGGTGCACCGTTGGGATGATTGGGGGGGAATTGCCCACCGAAAGGGCGCGTCTGCGCTGACAAGCCATTTGTTGTCGGTCATCGTCGGTGCGGGCGGTCTGGCTCGGTGAATCCTATTCGGTGGCGCAATTAGTGCTGTGCTGGCGTGATCACGACGAGGCGGCGCCGCTATTACTGTGCGCGACCGCTAGCTTAGGCAGCCTCGGCCCCAGCTCCAACGAGGCAAGTAAGTGAAAGGAGCCAACCCGCGCCGAACGAAGTGTGTTATAGCTCGAGACGCGCGCATATTGCTGATAGTTCATTTTGAACCAACGGGTGATCAACTGCGGTCTCGAACATGTCGGCGACCGGTGGTGCGTCCGGTCGGGCGTTAAGCCGAATATCCCCTGTAGACGACCGCGCGTACAGTTTCCGAATCTTATTGGGGCCGGCCCGGAGCCACTCGACAAGTCTCTGGGCAACGACCGGATCTGTTCGAGGTGCTTCCCGACGTGGCGGCCACAGCTTTTCATTGTCTTGACCATTGCGGCTCGGCGGAGTGTCCATCTGCAGCGGCTCGGCAACGGCAGCCATCGGCTGGACGTCATCTTCAGGTTCCGGGTTGTTATGATGCGCCTTTCTCTGCTCGGCGGTGAGCCAGCGGTTTACCTGCTCGATCTTGTTCGGATCGCGCAAATAGCTACAGATGAGATGCGTAGTGTCCGACGTCGCGCCGCCTCGGCGGATGATGGTCTCCAACTGCCTGATTGCTTCTTCGCGATTACGGATCGCTTGACGAAGCGCTTTCTGCTCATCGGCAGAGAATGCATCCATCTCGAACCCGATGACGCTCGTTGAGCGCTCCGCTTTTGGCCGCGCTTGGGTGCGCGGTTTAGCCGGCACAGATCGGATCATATCGTCGTAGAAGAGGCGTGCGATCGCAAGCCGGAGCTCTGCCCAGCGCAGCTCTATCGCCCGCTGGTCAGAGTATCCGGCGACGTAATTGTCGTATGCTCTGATGAAGTAAGCTTCGGACCGGCGCAATTCACTGATCGTCGCCTCAAGCTTTAGGCCCGGGTTGCGCAAGGTCTTGCGGAGGTCGGCAAAAGCCGGTCCATTCAGATACTGGCCCGCGAACATGGTTTCGATCGTGACGATTTTGCCACTCGCTTGGGCGGCTTGGATGATGGCGACTTCAAGTTCGCGCGTCAATTTTTCCATCTGGGCAGAATGCGCAGTCAAACCTTCGACGATTACGCGCGCCATGGCCTCGGCAAGCAAGTTTTTCATGATTATCTCCTTGCTTGGTCGGTAGGTTGGAGCCCCGGTGAACGACGAGCCATTCTGTCGCTAATAAGGCACGGTTCGTCGCCAAAACCTGACATTCAAGCTCGCTGTTCCACTGCAAATTGGTGCATGGATATTACAACGAGCATTTAAATATCCAAAGACCGGATATTGGGACGACTTCGCCGCCACCGAGATCGGGTATCGTTGCAAGTCAGATAGTATCTGAAGCCGATATTCTCTCATGCTGAGAGATATCCGGTTCGAGTTCAAAATCTCTTATCTAAATAGCTTTCGGAATATCGGTAATGTATCTATAATATCTGAATAAGATATCGAGAATATATCGGGAGTAACTGAATATTTTTTGCGCAATAGGTAGCCTCCACATTCTTTGATTGTGAAAGCTAACAGCAACATGATATCCTTCGGATTAGCAAGGCCGGTTTCGCTCGGGACTTTCCGAGCGGGCGCCTGCCGCGGGCTGGTAGAACGGGCATGGCCCGACATTGGAAGCGTGGACTGGAGATCATGGATCCGATCGGAACTTTTCGCAGGCGCGCGGCAAAGCGGATCATCCGCGACTTGCCGCTCGACCTGGCGGAGACCGAACTCGACGATCCGTTGGGACTGCTGCGCGGAAAGGTCCGAGCGAGTCTCGATTCCGCGCAGCGGTGGGAGCGCGGGAAAGCAGCTCCTGCCCGGCGGGCCTGGTTTGGCATTCCGAGCGTGCCGGACACGTCGCGACTGACGAGCGCGGCGGGGGAGCGCAGCTTCCACCTGGCGCGCAACGTGACCCGCGAGCGATCGGCGGCGGCGTTCGATGATTATGCGACCGGTAAGATCGGTGATGCGAATGCGGAGCCGGAGCTGGCGGCAGAGGAGCGGCCCGCTGCGACGTTCGACCGCTACACGCAGGATCATGGCCATGACGATCGCCAGATCCTCATCACGACGCTCGATCCGGATCCGGTCAAGCGAGCCAGGCAGTGGGATGCGGTCGAAGCGCATGAGTTTGGGCGGCGCAAGAATAAATCCGCCGGACCGCCGCGTCTCAACATAAAATTTGAACTCGCGCCTGCTTTTTTGGCGAGCGCTGCGCGTCGCAACGATTGTCCCGAAGGTCTGCGTGACGTCCTCAACGCCGAGCAGAGGCGGGTGGATGGCGGCAAGGAGCTCAGCAAAAAGCGCCAGTTGGTTGGTGTGCCATGGATCGATCCGGAGGCGCCAGCCGCGCTGACTTGGCTGGAGGCGCTGCCCGGCTGGCCCGCTGCGGATCCGCCGGTGAAGCTCAGCGAAGGTCGCGGCAGCTATGCGGTCATCGCGGGCGAGGCGGAGCTGCCCGCCGATCTCGACGGTGCGGCGCACGAACGCATTCTCGTTGGCGCGAACGCCTGGGTGCAATCGCTCGCCAATTCTGACAGCGGCGATGCTGACGCAAAGCGGGTCGTGCCCGCCCTGTTCGTGCGGCATGAACCCGACGCGCTCAATAACCTGACGAACTGGCACCTGCACTTCCAGGTCGGTAAGCGTACGGTGACCATCGATGGCGACGGTGAACTGGCGTTCGACGCCCACGTCGTGCCGCAAATCGCGACCAGCTTCATGAAACCGTTCCGCTGCGAGATCGCGCGACTCGTCAACGTCGAACTGAAGGCCGCTGACGCTGACTATCGGCTTTCGCCAGAAACCTACGCCAAGATGGGGCTGGATGCGCAAACCATGCGCAAGGTAGGTGGCAAAGCCACCGTACTCGAACGCGCGGGAGATACGCCGGATGTGTCGCTCGACAATGCAGCGATCGGCTGGGCGCGGGTGCTCGCGCAGCAGGTGGCGAAGCGCGATGCGGATTTCGCGGATGCCGATGCGGCTTTCGAATTACGCGAAGCGCGCGTGCGCGAAGTCCGCACTTCGAACGACCGCGACCGGCTGGAGCGGCTCGCGGTCGAGCTTCGCGATCGCGAGCATACCGCGATCCGGCTGCGCGCCGACGCCGCCGAGATCGAAACGCTGTGCGCTATGGCGCACAGCCACCCGCGTATCGTTGCGAGATTTGCCCCGGGCTATGCCGCCAGGGCGCGCAAGGACGGACACGATACCTATCTGTCGCACGCGTGGACCCGGCGGGGTAACGAGGCCGAAGCCTATCTTCATGAACTCGAACGGGAGTTGATCGTTGAGCAGGCCGCGATGGCCGAGCGCCGCGAGCAGGCGAAGTTTCTTGAACGCACCGCCGCCGATCTTCGCGAACGGCTCGAGCGAGACCTGAGACTTGCGATCCAGAACCCTGAGCCGACGCGCGTTGTCGACGCAATGCTGTCCAGCGAGGTCAGCTCCGCAACGATGCTGGATCCCAATGCGGTGATGAAGCGCATCGCTGAGACGCCGCTCCTGCTCAGCGAAGTCGACGGACGCCTGGTTGTGCTTCCTGCCGACGATCCTCAGGATTTGATCCACGGGGTCGATTTGAATGCCGCACCCTATCGAAAGCGGCTTCCGGCGATCCGCGATACCCAGCAGAAAGAACTCGCCCAAGTCAGCGCGTTGTTGGCGAAGCGCGGCCCGACAGGCCTCGATCCTGAAAATCTCGTCGACAAAAGCGCGTGGTTGCAAACGGCGGTGAGGCGCTGGCGCAATACTCCCGAGATGGGGCGGCGGATCAAATTGCGCGATCTGCGCATCCAGGCGGCCCGCGAAATCACATCAGACCGCCAGCGGGAGGCCGACCAAGAATTTGCACTGTCGCCGCCTCGCGCGCTCGATCAGCCTTTGCCGACCATCGCATCGTTGGACACGCGTGGGTTCGATATGGTGGGGTTGGGTGAGATCACACCCGGCCGCGAACCACAGCCGGTGCCGACATGGCTATCGCCGCGTGCAGAGTTGCCGCGAGAATTTGATTTTCCCGCCGAAGACTCTGATCCCGTCGCGGCGAAGCAGGCCAATATCCTGCGCGATGTTCGTCGTGATGATTATCTACCCATCCATCACAATGGGCGGGAAAAGTTTGCTGATTTGTATGAGCGGCTTGCCGACACCCCAATCATTGGGCCGTTTCCCGACAGACCGACCATTGACCAGCTTCAGGCGCTTCGATCGGTGATCGAAACCTATCCTGTTCGGATCGTGCACTGGCGCGGCGCGCGACAGATCGATCTGCGCGACGACCCCCGCGGGTGGTTCGATACCCCTTACATCAGGAGCGCGGCGGGACAGGACCTGCTTTCGTCGATTGTCGATAGGCGTGCGCAGATGTTCAGGAACCTGCCCGATCTCGACCCGGCACGCCGGCCAACGGCGTGGGAGATGGAGCAGAAGAGGCAGGCAAGCTGGCTTGATAGAGCCACCACACACGTTGCGCCGATGCTAGGCGAATTGACCGAGGCACGCACGTTTACCGATCCCGCCGCGCTGTGGCGCAAGGCACCCGTGCCGTTCCTGTTCGCGCGGTTTGCGGATGCAGATGCGCCTGAAACAGTGAAGGCACTTCGAGACGCCCTCGGACCTCGCGGAGAGTGGCTGACACGGCCTGACATCCGCGCCCGCACGCAGGCTGCATGGTTCGTTCAGCAAGAGACCCGCAATGATATCCTGCACGACCGGCTGGTCGAAGCCGACCGTTTGCCACTCGCGAACGTCCGAGCGAGCGAAGCGGATCACTTTCGGCACATGGGCGATCCGCTGCTTGACGAAGAATGGCTGCACGTCGAGCGCGGTTCGGTGCGGTTCAATCCGCCGAAGTCCGCGGACCGGTTGAAGCGCGCGCTGGCATTGGCGCGGTCCAGCGGGGATATGGCGGCCGCCGCGGCGATCATGGCGTTCGGGATCAAGCGGCGAACAGCGAAGCAAAATGCGAAACGGTCGAAGCCATCGAAGGGTCTTCATCCGCCCGCCCGCGGACTGCCCGGCCGAGAACCCGGCGGCCGCGGACGCTGATCGGCAGACCCTCAGGGAGGGTCTGCTTCTCTTAAAATGAAGATCACCCCTGCGGCGCCGCCGCAGACCGACCTCGCATGTCCGCCGGATGGAAAAGCGGAACGCGGCTGCGCGCCCGCTGAACAGTGGAGACGCTGACGCGGGAAGCGAGGAACAGGGTGAAAGGAAAAGAGGCAGGAGTTCTGTCTCGGATCCCTGATCCTCCGAAAGGAGAATATCGTGAACGAATACCAACTTCCCAAATGCCTACAGGTCATCGGTCTGGCGTGCATTCCCGTCAACGACATACCAGACGAGCATCCGGCGCTGGCACGCAGGCCGGTTGCGGCGGCGGTCCTGACGATGGTCGATCAAGATGATGGTCATCGCTGGATCAACACGATCTGCGTCTCCGACGCGTGCCAGTCGGAAATCCCATTGCCGCACTTGCTCGACAAGACGCTGTTGCCCGGCGCGGTCCAGATCGTGTCCACCGCTGATCGCATGACGCTGGCGATGGACGCGATGAGTCGGCGCTTCTTCGTCGAGCCAGCTCTTGCAGAACTCTGCTTTGGGGAGACGGCTATCGATCCCTCCGCAATGGGTGACCATGGGTTCGATGAGCGAACAGCGTGCCGTCGTTTCTCGATCCCGACACCCGAGATCGGTGATGCGGACATCGAGCTTGCCTGGTCGCGCTCGGCGCCGGCGGCAGCCGAAGACCATGCGCTGCGCGTCGCGACCGCACGCTTGATGCTGTGGGCGCATGTCGAAGCGTTCCGTAGCGCGCGACCGGAACCCTTCTTCGAGATCATGCTGGCCCTGCGCGAATGGATCGATGCCAGCGAGTATCTCAAGGCCGCGCTCGCCGATATCGGGAACTCACGCCCAATCCGCCGTGCAGACTCGTTCGCGCATTATTATCGCGACTATCGACAACGCCTTGCTGCGGGCGACGAAACCGCGAGATGGGTCAGCTTCGAGGACGGCCTGTTCCACGCCTGAGCGCGCCTAACGCGTAAACTCACTATCGATGGAAAAAATGGCCTCGCTGCTCGGGTCGCTCGAGCAGCGAGGCCTGCGAGCGTGCATATGCACAACGCTTCGCATGTGATGGGCCGCTGTCATGCCCGTCAGCGTACGGTCTAGCGACCAGCTTTAAATATCCGGTGAATCGACGTCCCGCAGCCACTGCGGCGTCATCTCGCCGGCTCTCCACAACACCCAAACATGAAAAAGGGACCGCGGCGACGCAGTCCCTTTTTCATTTACAGAAAGAAGTACGAAATGATCAGCATCCATGACACGCGTCCGTTCAACACCCGCTATGTGATCCGGGAACGCTCAAGCCGTTATACCCCCGAACTCTTGCGCACGCACCGCACTGCGCAGGCGAGTTACGCTTACATCAACCGCCAGAATAGCGTCGACGAATGGGGTCCGACGCCGAACTGGGCAGCGCGCTCCGACCTTGCGGCGGCGGGTCGATGCGCTCCCGCACGGGCGGCCGATCCCAAGTTGTCAGGGATCGCGCTTTGGGCGCAGGCGGACGACAATGCATGCCGTTATCGGCCCGACGAACCGACGATCGCCCATTGTGTCGGCAGCCTGCCTCGCCATGAGGACGCCCTCTACTGGCGCAATCTGATTGAAGGCTTCGCCGAAGATTATCTGGTTGCCCGCGGCATGGTGGTGGACTGGGCAATCCACCATCAGGCGGCAACCGACGACCAGCCCGAAATTGCGCCGCACGTCCATCTCCTCATCACCTTGCGAGGATATGACCCCGAGCACCGTGATTACGGCAAGGTCCGGCAGAACTGGCTGCGGACGGATAACTCCCGCAAGCGCCTGGCCGAGCGTTGGTGGGCCTGGACCGGGATCGTCCCGCCGCAATATGTCATGGCAGCGGCGACGTCCCAAATCTCTAGCTGAGATTGTGTCGGCACCGGGCACCGACAACGCCCGGTGCCGCAACTCCCGGCTGCCGCATTGCCGTGTCTGGCGCTTTGTAAGGTTCGGAATGCGATGCCTGCAGGCCCGACGAGAAGGAGAGGAATGGAGCGGAGGAGGCGATCCGATGATCAGAGGAGAAAATAGAATGTTTATCGTTGAACCAATTGCTGTGGTCGTTGCCGTTTTTGCCACGATCATCGTTATGCGCGAAATGCCACGCCTGTTTGCATTGCTAATCGTCCGGATCGCCGACCGGCTGTCGGCAGCTAGGCACACTCAGATAGTGGAAGCGCTTAACGGCCGCAAAGTGTCAGCGACTTGGACGGCGGCGTCGGAAGATCGCAAGTTGTTGCACGCCGCCATGCGCTCTACGATGCGTGTGACGACGTTTCGTTCGCTCTATCCGACTAATCGCTAAGGGAATCTGCTGAGCCCAGGCGTCGGCAATCGAATTGCCGACGCCTGGGCCAGCCGGATATATCATTATGCGAGCCCCATATCAGGGGTTCATCAGATGGCAGGTGTTCGCTCGCGCCATGATACTTATTTCGTCTCCAATCGGGAGCGCGGCCTTGCCAGCGACCTCTCGTTGCGCCCAGGGAGATCAATGAGCCCTTACATAAGGATTGGGATCGCATGCCATGATCTGCGGCATCAGTGACAGGATTTTACGCGCCATTTTGATCCGATCAGCCCGATGGTCCAACGGGATGTCCAATACCCGACAAAGTGCCGCATCGTGATAAGCGAAGCCGAAATCCGCGCCCTTGGGAACTATCAGAGCCGGTCCTTCCCTGGAAAGAACCCATACCGAGCATCGAGGCCACGTCTTCACTTTACCATCATAGGTCTCATAAACCGCGATATTGGCGGGTCCACGGCGTTCCTTCCCGGGCTTGAAGGCAAGCACAATCAGGTCTTTGTTGGCTTCTTTTACCGCCTGCTCAAAACCATGCTCGTTCCCTGTTTCAGCAACAGTGAATGCAGCCTCTCTGAAAGGGATCCCGTCTACTTCTCGTCTAAGGGTTATCATCCTGCCGAGACAAATCAGGAAATCCATCGCAATTTCTCGATTAAAACTGGTCTTCATTCTCATTCTCCTTGGAGCTAATGTTCAATGCTCGTCGGACGAGATTATTCCGCCGACCCTGAGTTATAGGATCGTCGAAAGCTGCTCCCAAGCTACTCAGAAATTATTTTGGATTATTCAAATTTCGATCAGCCCCGACCACAACGTCGCGGGCCGCCGGTTGCACTGAGGGCAGCCCCGACTCAGCCTTGCGAGGGGTATCTTCGCGGGGCAGGTGCGCAGGCGAATGGACGGGTTCGATCAGGTAAGATTGCGGCGCGGATCGAGACGTATTGCCGCTCAGGTATGAGGCTCTTCAGGGCACCAAACTGGCCCGTCGCCGTCCCACACCGAGGTTGGGGTGCAGTTGAACGGCTGACCGGCAGGAACAACGGTGGCGGCGAGCAAGAGGGAGAAAATCATGGGTTCGCTTTAGCCTCTTCGATCGATCGCCGCAGCCCTTCCGGCGTGACCCACCACAGTTCGGCGAGCATTTCTAATTCATCCGGGGTTGGCTCAGCGTCATCGTTAAGCTCGTCGATCCGCTTGCGCACGATCCCCGTCTTTTTCGTAATTGTCTGCCACGGCGTGCACATCTGCCCGACCCAGGCCGTCAGCCAGTGGTCGCCATCGGCAATCCATTTCGCAACCGGGTGATCTGGCGTGTAGGCGCGGATCTCTTTTGCGACGGCGCGCTCGCCTTTTCGATAAACCATGTCAGTCGTCGAAAAGACGGGCGCGAATGTCCGACGCGACGGCATTGAGCGTCGTAGCACGGGTCAGCAATTCGGCGTTGCCCGTCGCTGCAGCGCGATCGCTAAATCGTTCGGCGCGATGTTCGATATAGTCGGCGATGCGGTCTGCCACTGGCTTCCCGTTATGTCCCGGTGTCATATCTTGGTCGGATCCGTGTCGTGGGCCTGCCATTCGCCCAGCGCCCATTCCGCCACGCCGAGCATGAGATAAGGTTCGGCGCGATTGGGGGAGAGCCGTTCGATCACGCGGCGGGCGGCGGCTTCTGCCTCGCGGCAAGCATTCAGATGCGCCATGTTGAGGCCGAAGTCAGTGGGGTCGGCCCGGTCGAGCACGCCCTTGTCGTCCATGGCTTCCAGCGTGAACTGCGCAACGCGGGCTTGCAGAGGCGATACGCCCTTGAGATCGAGCACGGCTAAAGCCGCAGCCGTCGCTTCGTCCCTGACCGCGGGCGCAACGTCATCGACATCCCATATCTCAAGCCCGCGATATTTGCGGTCGATCGTTTCCATCGTTCAAACTCCGACTCGAATCCCTCTTGCTCATTGTTCCTCTTTCGTTCTCTTTTGTCGAGTCATGAGTCGGACTCTCGTCAACCCCATCAGCAGCCTGTTCGATGTCGCATGCCGGCATCACACGGTGAAGGTGTCGTGCCCGTGCGGGAACGTCGGTATCTTCGATCCGCATGCGCTATGGTATCTGTTCGAGCGCAAAGGGTGGAATGACCGCTTGCCCGCAGTGCGCAAACGCATGCGCTGCCTGCAATGCTATTATGCCAAGCGGAAGCCGACGCTTGCGACGTTGGAGCTGGTGGACGTCGATCACACCCGCCAGCTGCCGATGCCCGATATCATCGAATGGAAGCGCCAGCTCCGGCGGCGGCGCTAAAGGCCGCTCAGTCCGAGAGGCTTTCGTCTTCGATCGCCGCGGTGATCATCCGGTCCCAGATCTCGGCGTCGCCCACCGCAAGCATGCGGCCGCTCGGCTCGCGCAGGGTGCGCAGCACGGCAAGCGCCACCGGCGCATAGTCGGGCCACAGGTCGTCGACCGCGGGTCCCGCCGACCCCATGTCGCCTTCGGCGTTGCGGCTCAGCGCATGCCCGGCCAGCACCCGGGCGACGCGCTCGACGGGCGCGGTCTTGGCAGCATCATAATCGGCAGTCATGGCGTGTCTCCTTCGCATCGCGAACGCGCGTCCGGCTGGCCGGTTGCCGATTGACAGGCTGCGCGGCCGCAGCATGATCGCATGCGTGTGCAATCTCTACACCAACAAGAGCACGGTCCAGGAGATGGCGAACCTGTTCGGGACGCCAGCAACCTACGGCTTCAACGCGCCCGCCGACGTCTATCCGCAATATCCCGGCATTGTGGTGCGCGAAGACCAGGGACAACGCATCCTGCAGCAGATGACCTGGGGCTTCCCCCGCCACTCGACCAACAAGCGCACCGGCAAGCCGAACAAGCCCACCGCAACCAACAATGCCCGCGACGACAAACTGTGGACGATCTGGCGCCAGTGGTTCACCGACCCCGCCCAGCGCTGCCTCATCCCGTTCACGTCGTTCGCCGAGGCCGAGGGCGAGCCCGGCAAGATGACCCGCACCTGGATCCGCGTCGCCGACCAGCCGCTTGCGGCCTGGGCGGGCCTGTGGCGCCCGACCGATGAATGGGGCGACGCCTATACCGGCGTCATGGTCGATGCGACGAAGGAGCTTTGGGACATCCACGACCGAATGCCGGTCATCCTTCCCCCCGACGCCCATGACGCCTGGCTCCGCGCCGATGCCGAGGAAGCGATCAAGCTCGTGACCCAATATCCTGCCAGCCAGCTCGTCGCCGAGCGCACCGATGATCCGTGGTTCGCGAGAAAGGCAAAACCGGCACAGGACAGGACGCTGATCTGATGCCCCGCCCCTGGCCCGACCCGCGCGATAGCGACCCTGAAAGCCCACTGTGGCTATGGTCGCTGCTCATATCGCTGGCACTGATTGCCACCGCGGCCATCTACGCCCGTATCCCCAGCTGAAAGGCCGTGTCGCCGCTTCACGAAAATCGGGCAGCTTGCTTCTACTTCCGCCTTGCGCCTGATGTCGGTGGTTCCAGCAATGAAACCGCCTTACCCGAAAGCGGCCATTCACATGGTGAGCGGACAGCGACAGCTCCCGTACCTCAACTGCAATCATCTGGGTTCAGGCTCGCGGAGGGTCAAAACGGACATTCGTACACTTGCCGTGCTGGCAGGATCGGGGAAGGCGGCATGTTGAGTTGTATCCAGCTGTTATTTAGGGAGACGCTAAGCTAACTGGCAAATCGTGGAGATTGTTTGGAATTGCTAGCCCCGGACCTAGAGCGCGATGGCTGGTACCGCTTTGCTTCGGACTCGGAGTGCGAGGCGGCGATCGCTCTTGCCGTGGCCCGAGCGGTCAAGTTTCTTGGCCGACCCGCCGCGGGGCGAGCCGGAGCTACTTGTGAAACGATTGTGCCGACTGTGCGGTCGGACGCACATCCGCGCTCTCAAAGCGCGGCTTACGGCCTTGACGCGATCCCCCTCCACGCGGAACTCAGTCACCGGCTGACTCCTTGCAGATATGTCGTTCTGGGTTGCATTGACCCCGGGCGGTCATGCGTCGCTACCACGACGCTGGAATGGCGGATGCTCGGATTGACACCTAATGAAGTGGCTTTGCTCAAGAGCGCCCCACTGCTAATTCGGAACGGGCGAAAGTCTTTCTACTCAACGGCCATCCCGCGGGATGAGCGCTTCCTCCGGTATGATAGTCAATGCGTAGAAGCGGTCGATGCGCGCGGTCACGCCGCCCTTGAGACAATCCGGGTCCGTCTCTCTTCGGCTCGACCGGTGGCGCACCCACTGCAACGTGGTGATATCTTGGTGATCGACAATTGGCGGACGCTGCATGGACGGGAGGCCGTCCCCGAGCAAAGCGGCCGCAAGCTTGTGAGGAGACTGGTGGATGCCTGACGACGTATTCGTTGCGATCAGTGGAGATGCACTTCATGCTAAGTCTAAGGTCTACATCGGTCGCGCGATGGCGCGGAAGGCAGCCGCGGACCTCGACGAATACCAGCTATGGGCATCGCTAGCGCTGGAACTACTGGGTAAGGCGGCGCTCGCTTATCGTCATCCCAGCCTTGTCGTAGACCCAACAAACTGGAAATCGCTGTTCGTGGCAGCGGGCGTTAACGTGACCACCGACGTGAAGACGATCACCGCAAAGACCCTGTTTGAACGATTGGCGCATCTCGTACCAAGGTTTGATCATGTGATGCACAAGTTCTGCATGGATATTTCGGAACGTCGAAACGCAGAGCTGCATTCTGCAGACATTCCGTTTCGCGCCATGCGGCTTGAGGCGTGGGAAGCCAGATATTGGCACGCCTGCGACGCAATCCTCCGTCACATGGAATCCTCACTTGAAGATTGGTTGGGCGCCGATGCTAAGGCCCCGAGGCAGATCGTAGCAGAGGCTGCCGCGGCGAGTGACGCTGCCGTAAAGCTCAGGGTGGAAGCCGCCCAAGCATGGTTCGGCGGGCTTAAGAAGGCGGAACGGGAGGCGCTCGCCCAAGAAGCGGACGCGATCATGCCTATCGATCAAGTGGCGAGCTTCGCAGCGGCCTTCGACGAGATATGGATCGAGACTTGCCCAGGATGCGGCTGCCGGGCCTTCGTAGCCGGTGACCAGACGGGCGAGGACATAAAACAGGAAAACGATGAATACGCGATGTGGGAGATCGTGGAGCGCGAGTTTGTCGGCGACGAGTTCAGATGCCCCACGTGCAAACTCGTTCTTATAGGTAGCGACGAGATAGATTCAGCCGGCATCAATTATATCCACACTGACGAAGTTGAGCGGGAGATGGATTATGAACCAGACTATGGGAACGACTAAGGAAAGACCGAACTAGCGAGAACGGCTCTTATCAGATTCGCATCTCATATCCGCCACTTTGGCGCACCCAAGTGGAACTTGGAGGCGGGCATTCTACTCTCTAGTTAGAGTTTGGACGGATCGATCATACTTGTCGCGGCGTGAATCCGCGTGCGGAGAGTTTCGATGAGAACCGGCGGACTCTCAACAACGAGGTCGCCTCCCCAGCTAAACAGATGATCGGCCAATTCGCGCATGCCGCCGGTGGAGAAAGTCACGCGCAAGCTTCCATCAGAAAGCGCCTCCATATGCTGAGTGCGATGGAAACGCCAATTCCGCGCGCGGTCGGCGGCGGCGGGATAAACGCGCAGCACGATATCCTGCAACTCGTCGTCGCGCCAGACCCCGAAACTCTTGGCGAGCCAGTCATCGATATCCCACTCGTCGGGAACGCAGCCCAATTTGTCGCTGAGTTTCGGATCGACGATCCGATCGAAGCGGTAATAGACTGGCTCTCTGTTGTCCCCCGGCATCTTGCCAAGGAGGTAGGTTACGGGACCGTGCACTAGGCCATAGGGAACGACCCTTCGCCATTGCGGATCGGTACGCGTCTCGGTCCGATAGTGAAACTCGATACAGCATCCCGCAAGGATGGCGCTCTGGACGATCGTCATCGTCTCAGGCGCGATGCTGACGATCGGACCTGCGGCAACAAGATTGCGCTGGATCCGCGCAAGCGCGTCAAGATCGGGGTCGATCCGCCGCTTCTCGCGATCATCGAAGGCCCCCTTAATCTTTGCCAACAGGGCGGCGAGCAGGACCGCGGTCGGTTCATTGCCGCCGGCCCGGTGTCCATCGATCTCGGTTTCGAGAGCAGCGAGCTCGGCAGGCACCGGCCGGACATAATGGCGCTTTAGGCCATCGCGGATCAGGAAGCGTTTGCGCCGACCATCGAGTTTGAAATCGAGGTCGAAATGAAGGGCGATCAGATCGCGCAGTCGCTCCGCAGTCCGGCGGCCCATGGCGAGATGATCGGCCATGTCGTCGAGGGTCAACCCGTCGGTCGTTTCGGCAAGCGCTTGGATCAAACCCAGCAGACGGTCGAATTTCGCGAACCGATCGCTCATGCTGGCTGCGCTGCCGTCACCGCCGCCGCTCGCCGTCCGAACGGCGCGATCACGACGTCGCGCTCGTCAGCTCGACCCGCGAGACTATTCCGGCGACGGGCTGATGCACCCAATAGTCGCGACACGATCGGCCAGTCGCGAGTCCTATCGCGCGGGCATAATGCTGAACCTGACCGCCGAAGGCGCCGAGACGCTCGGTATCGAGCGCGAACGATCCCGGAAAGCTCTTGTGATCGACGATCGAATAGGCGTCGCCATGATCGATCAACAGGTCGATGCGGCCCGAGATCAGCTGTAGACCGTCGGCAGCATGCACGGGCCATTCACGCAGACGCGCCGTCCCCGCGAACCGCTGGTCGAGAAAGGCGCCGAACCGGTCGGCCGCGCTCACCAGTTCGTCAGGATCGACCTCGGGGACTCCCCAGCGCCTCAGAATCGTTCGCGCGACGTCGACGCGCTCGGTCCGCGGCAGTGCGGGGTCGTCGCATGCGAAATAGCGGTGAAAGGCCTCCCCCAGCATCTGAATGTCGGGATTACCGGCGAGAACGATCCGCGCACCCAATGTGACGGTTTCGGCGACTTGGACGGTTCCGTCGGCCCCCTGTCCGCTCGGACGGATGCGCAAGGGAGCGTGATCGCGGCGCACCGCGGGCGCGCGGATGAATTCGGGCAGCGCGGACATGGCTTCGATCTCTCGAGCGGTCGGCGCCGCACGCGCTGCGAAGACTTGGCCCCCAACTCCGATCTCGTCGGCGCCGGGCGTGACGAGGGGTTGACCATCGGCTGCCCAGAGCTCGTTCAGCCAATCGGGGCCGCCAGCGAGGACCAGCGCGAGATGATCGCGCGCGCGCGTCAGCCCCACATAGAGCAGCCTCGTGCGTTCCAGTCGTTCTTCGTCGAGCGCCGCCCGGCCCTCCGCGCTTAGCGGTGCCGAGACGTCGAGGCCGACGTCCTTGCGCTGTGCGCCATAGGGCCAAGGCCAGTAGCGCAGAATCCGCCCGGCCAGCGGATCTTCCCATGACGGCGGGACTTCCTCTTCGGCGTAGATGCCGAACGGGTCGCCTTTCGCTTTCGCCTCGAGTTCGGAGAGCAGGACGATCGGCCACTCGAGGCCCTTGGCGCCATGATAGGTCAGGATGTTGACCGCCTCAGGGTGCCGGTTCTGCGGTTGCGGAGTCGCTTCGCGGTGGACGAGCCAGTCACAAACCCCGGCGAGTGTTACGGCCTGCCGCTCGTGGCGCTGCTCATCCTGATAGACCAGGATCAGCGCGCGAAGCGCCTCGAGGTTCGCGAGCCGCTGTTCGCCGCCGCCCCATCCGCGGACCGTAGCGGCGATCGGGTCGATATGGCATACCGCGTCGAAAACCTCGGCGGGCGTCAGCTGCGGCGCCGCGGCGCGGATAGTCTCGAGCGACGCTGCGAAGGGAAGGCAGGCCTTCAGCGCTTCTGTCTTGTCGTCCTCGAAGGCGGCGGCAAACCAATCATCGTTCGCCGTCGACAGCCGGGCGATCTCCGCGAGCGCGAGGCTGTCGCTAGGGTCGGCGATCCAGCGCAATGCGGCGAGCAGCAACTCGCTCTCAGGCTGATCGAGCAATCCGGTCCGCTCGACCGCGACGCGCAGGCCCTGGCTGGCGAAGGCGGCGGCGAGCGCCGCGACCTGACCGTTCGACCGGCAGAGGACGGCGATGTCGCCGCCGCGCGCCGGACGGGTTCCCCCGCCATCCGCACCGACCTGCCACTGGTCCCTGTCGCGCAGCAGGCCGGCGACCTGGCCTGCGAAGGCCGCTGCCCGCTCTTCCTTGTTCTTGCCGCCGAGGCGCCAGGTCGAGAGCGGCGCGGCCTCGCCGTCGGTCCGGTCATAGGCATCGAAGCTAATCTCTTCGTCGCTCATGCCCGCGCGCCCGAAGTTGGGCGCGAAAGCCGCGTTGACGAACGCGCCGAGGCGGGGCGTGCAGCGATAGGATTTGCGCAGATACCCGAATTCGCCGCCTGTCGCACGGGTGATCGCGTCTGCCGCCGCCTGAGTCAGCGCGGGGTCCGCGTCGCGAAAGCCGTAGATCGACTGCTTCGGATCGCCGACCCACACATTGACCGGTGCGATCCGCGCAAGCGCCGAAAAAATCGCGATCTGGATCGGGCTCGAGTCCTGATATTCGTCGACGAATACGGCCGCGATCGTCTCGCGCAAGCGTTCGGCATTGTCCGGATCGCGCAATATGTCGAGCGCCAGCATTTCTTGGTCGACGAAGTCTACGAGACCGCGTCCGCGCTTGAATTGCTCATAATCGGCGAGACACCGCGCGGCGCAGCGAAACTGGAGGCGCACGAACTGCTCGATGTCGTCGCGCAGGCCGGGGTGGCGCGGATGCGCCGCGGCGGCCGCCTTCACGTCTTCGAAGATATGCTCATCGGCCTTGGTGGCGCCGAGCTTCGCAAGCTTCGCCCAATCCGACCAAGTCAGGCGGTTGCCTGCGTCGAACGCCGCCGCCGCCTTTTCGACCACCGGAACATCCTTGTCGGTCGTTCCCTTCTTCAGCGTACCGCCGGCGCCGACGATGGCGGCGCGGCACGCTATCACCGCATCCCGCAACGCGGCGTCGAGTGCGCTCCCCGTCTCGCCGGAATGCGGCGCGGGAAGCAGCGCCAGCAGGCCGGTCAGCGAATGGTCGGCGCAGGCGTCGAACCGGTCCGCCGCGATGCCGTTCGACCGGGAGAGATGCACGATACGGCGGATATCGTCCTGCCATCCGTCGGTCCAGCCGCGCGCCGAACGATAGCCTTGCGCCTCGATGTCGAAACGCTCGGCGATCGGATGGATTTCTTCGGCAAACTGCTCGATGGCCGCTCCGATCGCCCGTTCGAACAGCGGGCGCTGACGGTCTTCGGCGATGACGTCGGCGACCGGCGACCGGCCGAGCTCGAACGCATAATCCGCGATTAGCGAGCCGCAGACGCCGTTCACCGTACCGATCCGCGCCGCAAGCATTCCCGCCGCAAGCTCCGGCTTGCCGCGCTCGATCAGCCGCGAGCGAATCCGGCCCGAAAGTTCGGCTGCAGCCTTCTTCGTGAAGGTCGTCGCCAGCAGCCGCTCGGGCGGAAGCCCCGCATCGACGACGTCGCGGATACGCTCGACTAGCGTGTAGGTCTTGCCCGTACCGGCCGAGGCGATGATCGTATCGACCGGGTTCGATTGGCTGGTGCCGCTCATGAAAGTCCCCTCGTCCTGCAGATCGTCTGATAGTCGCACCATCGGCAATTGGCCTCGAGCAGGATGGGCAGGTCAGCGGGTAGATGATCGGCGCTGCCCTCAAGGCCGCCCGCGACGAGCCCGGAGCCGTTCGCGACATCTGCCAACCGCTCCCAGCTGCCGCGGACCGCCGCCCAGGTATCGGGCAGGCTGCGGCGGCCTTCGACAGGGCGGCCGATCAGGCCGTTCGCCGCGAGGGTCGCGAACTGCCGCTGATTAAGCAGGAAATAGCCCGCCCGATACGGCTGGTCGTCGGCGAGCATCGCGCCATAGGTCGCGAGCTGCACCGCCTTGCCGTTGGCGAGCTCGTCGAGCCGCTTGGCCGGGCGCCGTGTCCATTTTAGGTCGATGATCACATGATGGCCCGCGGCATCACGCGCGACCAAGTCGATCGCACCGCGCACCGCGAGCGCCGCGTCGAAGAGCGCACTCGTCTGAAGCTCGGACGCTTCGACGACGAGGCCGTTGTCGTGGAGCGTCCGCGCCAGCGCCCGCATCGCGGGCGGCAGCCGTCGCCGCGCGAGGGCGAGCTGCGCTGCATATTCGGGCAACCGGAGCGGCGCCGCCATCTCGTCGATCAGCGCCTCCAGTCGTCCGCTCGCGAGGGCTTGTGCGGCGTCGGCTTCGGGCGGCGCCCCCGGCTGGAAGATCTCCTGCGCCAGCGCGTGGGCGAGATTGCCGAGCAGCTGGTTGGCATCGGGAACCGAACGCACCCTCCCGGGACGCAGCTTCGCGACATGTTTGAGCGCCCACATGAGCTGGCACGCCAAGCCGCTCTCGAACGACGTCGCGGAATGCTCGAGGGCTGCGACCTTGTCGCCATGCCCGTCCGGCGTCGGCCAGAGCGTCCGGGCCTCGGGCAGCGCGCGTGTATCGAGGCGCTCGCGTCCGAGGGCGATTCCCGCGAGGTCGATATCGGATGCCTCGATCGCGCTTTCCAGCCGTAAGCGTTGCGCCAGCAACTTCGTCGCGGGCGCAAGGCGATGGGCGAGCGGATGCTGCGCTTCTTCCTCTTCGGCATCGAGACCGGCGTTCACGAGGATTAGCCTACTGCGCGCATGCATCACCGCGCGTTCCCACGCCGCCGATGCCGCCGACGCGGCGATCGTATCGGCATCGGCGGGGCTGCCGGCAGCGGCGAGCTCCCGGCGCTCCGCCTCGGTCCAAGGCTGCCGGACGAGCGCTTCGCCCGTCGACCGGAAATTCCACCAGATGATCGTGCCCGTGGCGTTCCAGACGCCGCCCGGGTGCGGCACGCATCGCCAGGACGACGCCTCGGCGATCGCTAGTGGATTGTCATGACCGATGTCGAGCGCCTGATCGATCACGCGCTCGACCAGGGCGCGCGGCAATCGATCGCGTCCGAGCGCGATCAGCGCCCGGCGGACATCCGCCGCGATGCTTGCCGTTGCCCTGTAGAGCGGATCTTCGTCCTGTGAGTGACGCGCCGTCGCCCAGCTCGTCACCCTGTCGCAGATTGCCAGTGCGTCCGCGATAAGCATCCCGGCGACCGGATCGGCGGGCTCGGGCTCGACCCAGCTACGCCAGCGCGCGATCCGGGCCTCCGCTTTATGCTTCTCGGCCGCGTCGTCGCCCGCTCGCTCGATCTCGTGCGTCGTGATGCGTTCCCACGCCGCTTGCCACCGCGGTCCCTGCCGGCCCGGTGCATCCTCGATCGCCGCTGCGAGGCGGCCACCGGCGCGCTGCGCCACCGGAGAACCCGGGAAAAGAAGCAATTCGAGCAGCGCGCGCGGCTCGAAAGGGGCCCATGCCACCTTGAAGGCCAGCAACAGCGTCTGAAGCGCGCCGCGATGGGCCGAAGCGCGGCTGCGCCCCGCCCTCGGCAATCCCGCGGCCGCCAAGGCTTCATCGAGGAGATGGGTATCGCCCTCCTGCGCGACGATCAGGATGTCTGGCTCGCCGCTCGTCGCGAGCCACTGGCCGACGACCTCCGCCGCCAGCGCCGTGCTGGCGCATGTGGCCAAGGTAACGCTCCCGTCGGAGCCTTCTTGGAGCGGCGCACCGTTCTGCATCCAGCGCTGCAGCCTCCCGAGTGCGATCCCCGCCGCGGCTTGGGGTGCGGGCTCGATCGGGACCAGAGACACGCCGCACGCCTCTAGCCGGTCGAAGAGGCGACGCCATCCGGGCGAGTGATGCGCCCGCGCGTCGATCAGGCGAATGCGCGCGACAGGAAGCGGCCGACCCGCCGACAGATGGTGCGCGAGCGCGGCGACCCGGTCGCATAACGCGGGCGGGAGTTCCGCCGCAGCCGCCTCCGCCGCCGCAAGGTCGATCAACCGCGGCGATCGACACGCCGCCACGGCGTTCCAACCCATGTCGACCAGCGTGTCGCGCCAGCCGAGCAAGGTCCGCGCCGTCGCCCAGCCGTCGGCCTCGAGCGAGCGCGACCAAAATCGCTGCGGTCCCGCCGCTTCCAGCGCTGCCTGATAGGCGGCGACCCGAACGACGTGGGGGACGGGCGGGGCGCCGAGACCGCACGCCGTCTCCAATATCTCGAGCAGGCCGTGCGGCCCGACGACCGGCGCGCCGAGCGCCCCCGGACCATCGCCGCCCTGCTCGGGCGATGCACCGCCGTCCGCCCAAAGGCCGAATATGATATCCATCATGTCTCTGGTCGCTCCCCTGACCCGATCATGCAGCCTAGCGCCGCGCGGCGCCGGTCCACAGTGCAATTTAGCGCCGATCCGGATCGAATTTCCGGCGGCGCACCGGCGCATCAGTCGATGCGGCGGACGCGAACGGCTTTCGGCATGCCCTCGACATGCATCAGCCCGCGCTCGATGATCACTTCGGGGCGATACTTATACTGATAGCGGTAGTAATATTGCACCTGCCGCCAGATCGAGCCGTTCACGAGCTTGACGATGGTATCGCCGCTCCACCCGGTCCACGCGCCGTCGATCCGTGATTTCATGTCCCCCATCCTTCAGTCTATGCGGCGGACGCGGATCGCCCGCGACATGCCGTCCACCAGCAGACGATCGCCATCGAGGATCGCGTTCGGTCGGTAGGAATACCTGTATTCGTAGTGATACTCCTCCTGTCGCCAGGCCGAGCCGTCGGTCAGGACGACGATCGTGTCGCCGTCCCGCCCTTCCCACTCGTTTTCGATCTGCACACGCATCGGTTCTACTCCTTCTCAGGCGGCGAGCGAGAAAGTCGGCCGCGCGGTGCGGTGCTGACGTCCGCCGGCATAATGGCTATCCGCGGCGCGGGTCCGAAAGAAGGCCACGCTCTCCTCCGAAAGTGTGACGCGGTCACCCGGCCCGAGTGGAACCAGATCGCCATAAATTTCCCAGAAGACTTGGTCGGCGGCCCCGGAGGGATGGCGAAGCCGCCGGATGTCCTCGGCGGCGAGCGTCACGAGGTCGGTCGATCTCAGGCAGCCATCGATGTCGATGACGAAGCGGCCTATCTCTTTGCTTCGGGATGTCATGTTCAGTCTCCGATTCGAGTTGGACAGTCGAACATTGCAACAGAGCTACGTCAAAACCGAACGTTTCCAATTTTTTGAATGGCGAAAAGATCACCATGGGCCAAATTTGATCGGAACGTTCGAAGTGGTCCCTGGTCGATTAAAGGTTCGCGAGACCTGCCGGCACCGTTCTTTTGCGCCGCGCCGAGCTGCTCCAACTCAAAACGGGCCAAATTGGCCCGTGCGGCTTAGGGCACGCGCTTGGGGGGCTTCACCTTTGCAACCGCATCTATGGTTTCCCGTTCGGTCATGAAAAAATTTCCGCCTGAAGCCTGCTGCGCGCATTTCGAAAATCCGTCACGGAAGGAGCTGATCTACGGCCGCCGAGTTCGGCTTCTTAAACGGCGCTGCGGCGACGCCACAACTCGCGCGCAGCGACATCGACTTCAGGCCGCGAACAAAATTCGCAATCTGGCTTGCGCGGCCGCAAGACTCGGCGGCGCTGGATCGGCGCCCCCCATGGATCGACCACCCAATAATTGCTTTCCTCCATCCCGGCGTCCGAGCGCAGCATCTCGACGACCAGCAGATAGCCCGCAAGCGTGCTTACGAAGGCAAATGGGGCAAGCACTTGCCGGTTATCGGACGTCTGCAGTGACTGCGCTGCGCATAGCTGCTTAAACAAGCTATCATAGGCCATGCCCACGATCGCCCCCGGCTGGATCGTACCATGGGACTTGGCGATCTCTGCGGCTGCCAATTCGGAAATGAAGCCCTGCTTGACCACCTCGATATCAATGCCAAGCCCATCGGCTATCGCTCGCTCTCGCAAATGCTCCTCCGGAACATGCGCGTAAATGCAGGACATGCATGCGTGCGGGTTCGGCTGGCTATGAGAATGCACCACGACCGCCCGGATATCCGTCGTCGATGCATCGAGAACGCGCCCCGGCAGTTCGGACTGGATTGATCGCCGCGCACGTCTGCTATCGACGGTGACAAAGGCGGTCGCAGGCGGTCCGCTGCGTTTGCAATGATCGCGGAACTCTTCGACGCACGGCTCGAGGACGAGATCGGGAAAGTCGCTGGCCGCGCGCATCGCAAGCGCCGCGGCCTTGTCTTCGCCCAGATCGTCAGCATGAAGATATGTGCAACGATTGAAATTGCCGGCGCCGACCTTCTTGGGATCGAAAATGGCAAGCGTGCCGTGCACGGGAAGGTGGCGCATGGCACGAAGAACCCCGTGCCCGACAGCGCCGGCGCCGACCAAAACGCTTCCCGACAGGTCGCGGCGCCGAGTGAGCATATTGTCAGGGAGGCCGAGCTGGCTGAAAGCGAACCGGATGGGGACCTGCGGCGAAGGCAAGCTTATCTCCGGAACGGCGAGGCGGATTGCTGCCCCGACCACGGGGCATGCGGCGATCCCGCAAAGGAAGGGATGAGGCGTGCCAGCCGGGATGCGCAGGGGCTGATCGGCGATGACGACCTCGTCGGCGTTCACGGCTGCCCAAAGGCACGCGGCCGAAGTCCGGCGATCGGCTGAACCCAGGACAAGTTCGCCATGAACCGCTACAGCGGGATCCTGTGTCACACCTACGGTCAGGGAAAGCAGAAGCAGGACCTCGTCAACCCAGAGGCGCGCTGCGTCCGGACCGATCGTCACCAGCACGGTGCGATCGAGGCATTCGCTCGCTTCATCCTCGTCTATGCCGAGGATCGAGGCGAGCATCCGCGCATTTTCCTGGCGAGCGTTCGTCAAAACATTATCTCCAGACAGGTCTGCGGACCATGGTTCGGGACATGCAGCCACTCGTTTCGCGGTGAAAGGCGGTAGGTCATGGCCACTTCGAGGAAGTTAGCCACCGTGGTGTCGCGGGCAAAATCGGGCAGCACCAGCGAGAGGGCACCGGTGTGGCGGACGATCGCCCACTCGTCGTCGACATCGGAATGAAAGGCGCGGCCGGGATGGCTATGGACCTGCGCGACGATTTTGAAGCGCTTCGTTCTTAAGTGCGTCATCAGGGCTTCCATGCTCGCCCGCGGTAGCCTGAAATAATCCACTGCCGTGACCTGCTGCGGCTCATAGACTTCGGCGATAGGGACTAAAGGCCCCTGAGCCGTCGCCCTCGCGAACCCAGGGGCACCGATATTATAACTCGGCCGGGATCGGGTTGCGGGTGGTCGTTCACGAAGTCAAGAATGCCCATGAGCGAGCCGTGCAGCGTGGCGTGAACCTCGCCGCGCTGGCCGCCGGGATGCAGGATGATCTTGCCGACGAGCGAGCGGATGTCGCTTGAGGCATCGAGCCGTGTATCGGGATCTCCGAGCGTCGCGGTAAGCCGCGCGACCTTGCGTTTGTAGACTTCGGCGATGCCGGGATGCACATCTGGAATGGCGGGCTGCGCTTCGACGAGCCGCGCGTTGATTTCTTCCCTGTCGCGCTCGAGTTCCGCCATGCGGGCCTTCATCGTGGGCTGGTAGAGACCGTCCTCGATCGCGGCCATGATACCCGCGACCGCCCGTTCGATCTTCGCGAGTGCGCGAGCGTCGGCGTCGGCCTGAATGCGCTGCTCGCGGTTCTCGCGATTGATATGTGCCGCATAAGCGGCGACGGCCGCCTTGACCTTGTCGGCCGACACCAGCCGCTCGGCGATGCCCGCGAGCGCGCGGCGTTCCAGCTTGTCGCGCTTGATCGTGCGGCCGTTGGTGCAACTGCGCTTGCGGTGATGGCCAGTGCAGCCGTAGCGGTCATGGACGACGATGGCGTAGGGACCGCCGCACACGCCGCATTCGAGCAGGCCCGAGAGGAGATAGGCGGGACGCCGCTTACCATGCAGCGCCCGCGCCTTCGCCGCTTCCTTGACTGCGGCGTAGCGTCGGCCAATATCGTCCTGCTGGCGCTTGACCGCCTCCCACAGCGCATCGTTGACGATGCGAAGGTCCGGCACTTCGTTCCTTATCCATTCGGATTCGGGATTGAGGCGGGCGACATCCTTGCCGCTGCTCGGGTCTTTCACCACCTGCTTGTGGTTCCAGACGCGAACGCCGACGTACAGTTCGTTGTTGATGATGCCGGTGCCTCGCCGCACATCGCCGCGGATGCTCGTATCGCGCCATGCGGAGCCTTTCGGGCCGGGGATAGCATCGGCGTTGAGATCGCGCGCGATGGCGCGCGGACTCTTGCCGGCCGCGAACTCGCGGAAGATGCGCTCGACGATCAGCGCCTCGGCCGGATCGACCTCGCGCTCGCCGCGCACCAGTTCGCCCTCGCTGCTGAGCCGCCGGATTATACGATAACCATACGCATTCGGCCCCGCCGAGAAGCCCTTCTCGACCCGCCCGCGCAGGCCGCGATGCGTCTTCTTCGCAAGGTCTTTCAGGAACAGCGCGTTCATCGTGCCCTTGAGCCCGACATGCAGTTCGGAGATTTCGCCTTCGGCGAGCGTGACCAGCGGCACCCGCGCGAATTGAAGATGTTTGAACAGCGTCGCGACATCGGCCTGGTCGCGCGACACGCGGTCGAGTGCTTCTGACAGCACAATATCGAACTTCCCCGCCTGCGCGTCGGCAAGTAGCCTCTGGATGCCGGGGCGCAGGATCATGCTCGCGCCGGAGATGGCGGCATCCTCGTAACTGCCGACAAGCTGCCAGCCCTCGTGCTCGGCGCGCTCGCGGCAGATGCGCTGCTGGTCGGTGATCGACGCCGAACTCTGCTGATCGGAGGAATAGCGGGCATAAAGCGCGGCACGGATCATGGCATCTTCCTTTGGCATAGCGTCCAGCGAGCGCAGTCCCGCTTGCCTGACCATGACAGTGTCGCGCGGCACCACCTTAGCGTCAACGGCTCCGCGCCCTCGCAATTATTTGCGGCGGTCGTTGTCGTTCGCGGCTTTCCTCGCCCGGATATGCTCGCGCGCGATATGCCGCCCGATCGCTTCGGCGATGCGGGTCAGCGCGACGTCAATGGCAACCGGGTCAGGTGCGGTGTCATTGTCGTTCGCAGCCGTGACAGCGTGGGAGCGCGGCGCCTCATCCTTCTTCATACCGGCCCCACGGGGAGTATGGGATTGTCGTTATCGGCGCGGTAGCCGGCGGGATCGGCGATCCATCGGCTGATGGCGGACTCATGCCATCCCGCGCCGTGCACACTGATGCGAACCTGCGCCGGGAACGTGCCCTCGGCGATCTTGCGGTAGAGGGTCGAGCGCGAAAGCCCGGTGCGCGCAAGGACGGTGGGGAGGCGAATGATCCGTTCGGAGTTGGGCATGGGGCGTCTTCCATCATCTGACGGTTGGTGGGAGCCCCTGGGTGCAGAATTGGCAATTCAGCCATGTTTTGCAAGGGTATGGGCACCGACGTGCCGCTTGCGTCGGCAGGTCTGTCGGGGCCTGTCGTCTCCTGGCGTTCGCTGTCGTCCCCCGGCGTTGCGAAATATTATTCCCATACCGTCCCGCGCGCGGCCCGTCAGTGGCCGGGACGGGCGTCCGATTGTTCAAATCCGTTGAATGCAGTGATTCGCAGGGGCGTCCCGCCTGCGGCGGCCGCGCTCTATGTCGCTGCGCTCCACCGAGCCGACGCGCCGTCTCGTCGGCTGACGCCGTGACGATCGCATGACGCGAAGGGCCGGAGCCTGGCTCCGGCCAGAAGGTCATCGCGCTGCCGCGCGATGGCGTGGGCCTCCGGCGGTGCGGGGTGGCCGTCGCTCTCCTCTGAGGCCCGCCCGGCAGGGCGCAACCCCTCTCGGGGTTCTACACTTTGTTCCGACCCTTCGGGTGCGCCCTGCCTTCATGGCGGGCCTCTCCGGTCGCTCTCGCCGTCCACCCCGCTCAGCCGGGGCTGCGGTGGTTTGGAAAGAGCAAAGGAGACTATCATGGAACTCAAGCATATCGACATTTCGCATCTCTCGGTGTCGCCCGCCAACATGCGCGGGGTGACCAAGAAGCCCGACCTCACCAATATCCTGCCGTCGGTGCGGGCGCGCGGCATTCTCGTGCCGTTGATCGTCAGGGCGAACGGAACGGAAGGCGCCTATGAGATCGTTGCAGGCAAGCGGCGCTACTATGCGGCGCTGACCGTTGCCGAGGAGCAGGACGGCATCGATCCGCTGCCCTGCGCGGTCATGGAGGCCGGGGACGATGCGGCGGCGCTCGAAGCCTCGCTGATCGAGAATATCGCCCGTCTCGATCCCGACGAGATTTCGCGCTGCGAATCCTTCACCCGGCTCGTTCGCGAAGGGCGGAGCATCGAAGACATCGGCCTCACCTTCGGGCTGACTCCATTGCAGGTGAAGCGAACCCTCGCCATTGGCAATCTCTTGCCCCGTATCCGCAATCTCTATCGGACCGACAAGATCGATGCGGTCACCATGCGGCATCTGACCCTCGCATCGAAGGCGCAGCAGCGCGACTGGCTGGCGCTCGTCGATTGTGCGGAGAAGCACGCCCCGACCGGCACGAGCTTGAAGGCTTGGCTATTCGGCGGCAGTGCGATTGCGGCCAAGGTCGCGATGTTCGATGCCGCGGGTTACTATGGTGCGATCATCTCCGACCTGTTCGGCGAGGATCGCTATTTTGCCTGTGCCGATGATTTCTGGACCGCGCAGATGGCGGAGGTCGAGAAACAAGCCAGCTTCTATCGCGACACCGGCTGGTCCGAGGTCGTCATCATGGCGCGCGGCGAGTATTTCAATAGCTGGGAGCATGACCGCTGCCCGAAGAAGAAGGGCGGCAAGGTCTTCTTATCGATCAGCCATCGCGGCGAGGTCGCCTTCCACGAGGGCTATATCACGGCGAAGGAGGCACGGCAGCGCGCCAAGGGCGAAGCCGACGCGCCCAAGCCGGTGCGTCCCGAGGTCAGCGCAGCGCTCGGCAACTATATCGACCTGCACCGTCATGCCGCCGTCCGCGCATCGTTGCTGTCCGAGCCGGGGGTGGCGCTTCGCACGATGGTCGCCCATGCCATCGTCGGGTCGCCACTGTGGCGGGTCGATGTCGAACGGCAGCGCGCAGCCAGCGATGCCATCGCCGAGAGCGTCGAGGTGTCGGCGAGCGACGCCACGTTCGATGCGAAGCGCCGGGAGGTTCTGGCCGTGCTAGGGTTCGATCCCGAAACGCCCACCGTGGTTGGCGGATATGATGGAGATCATGGCATTGTCGGCCTGTTCGTCCGCTTGGCCGCGCTGTCCGACGAAGCGGTGATGGGCATCCTTCCCGTCGTGATGGGCGAGACGCTTGCTGTCGCTAGCACCGAGGTCGATATGTTGGGCCAGCATCTCGGCACCGACATGAAAAACTGCTGGCAGGATCACGCCGCACTGCCCGACCTGATCCGCGACAAGCAGCTACTGACCGCCATTGTCGCAGAGGTTGCAGGCACCGATGTTGCCGAGGCCAATGCCGGAGCGACTGCCAAGGTGCAGCGCGGCATCCTCGTTGACTGCCTTACCGGCAGCAACGGGCGCACCAAGGTCGAGGGCTGGCTTCCCAAATGGTTCGCCTTTCCGCCTTCGGGCTACACCAAACGCGGCGGCATCGGTTGCGTCGAGCGGAGCGCGCGCATCGCAGTGCTCGCTACTCTGCCCGAGATCGCGGAGGAACCGGAGATGCGCCAAGCCGCATAATCGCCATCTATCATAGGAGGAACGGCTTGCCCGTTCCTCCAGATTTTTGCCCGGCGCAAAGCGCCGGGCATTCTGTCCTTGCCAAAGCTGGCGAACTTCCCGAAGATTCTCAGGTCTATGCGTACTGACCTCGATCATCTTCCTGCCGCGAAGCAGCGCGAGCTTGAGCGCATCGTCGAGATCATCTTCGACGAGTTCGGTCAGGCGACCGAAAATGCGACCGGGCGCCGCAAGGGCGCCCGCATCCTCAAGATTGTCCTGTTCGGGAGTCACGCGCGCGGCGATTGGGTCGATGCGCCGCTGTCGGCGAACCAGTACAAGTCCGATTACGACATCCTCTTCATTGTCAGCCAGAAGGAGCTTACCGATCGCGCCGCCTATTGGGCCAAGGCCGAGGAGCGGCTGATCCGCGCCTATACGATCGAGAAGACGCTTCGCACCCCGGTCAACTTCATCGTTCATTCTCTGCACGAAGTGAACGATGGGCTCGCGCATGGCCGCGTTTTCTTCATGGAGGTCGCGAAGGATGGCATCGCGATATATGAAGCTGACGGAAGCGAATTGGCGACACCGAAGCCGAAGTCACCGCAGCAGGCGCTGGACGCCGCAAGAGATTATTTTGAGGAGTGGATGCCGCAAGCGGCCAGCGCCCAAAAGGGATTCCTGTTCTTCCTCTCCCAGCACGAACATCGTGATGCAGCCTTCATGCTGCATCAGGCGACCGAGCGCCTGTACCAAGGGCTGATGCTAACGCTCAGTTTCTACACGCCTTACAACCACAATATCGCATTCCTACGCTCGCTCGCGGAGGGGCTGGACCGGCGGCTCTACGGCATCTGGCCCGAGGCCAATCGCCGCGACCGCGCGATGTTCCAGAAATTGAAGGAAGCCTACACCAAGGCCAGATATTCAAAACATTACCGGATCAGCGAAGAGGAACTGGCGTGGCTCGGCGAACGCGTCGAGGAACTCGGCCGCGTCGTCCATCAGGTCTGCTCCGAGCGCATCGCCGAATTGGAAATTGAGGCGCGCCAATAGCGCGCGCACCCGGCAGCTTGCCGGGAATCCCCGATTCTGGCATAACCGCCATCGCGGGATGGAGTGACTGGCGGCCATCCCGAGGATAACCCTGCCAGGCATCATGTAGGTTCGGCCATCTCGGTCGGGCAGTTGCTGTAAGCCGCTTTGGCGGCACACGGCGGACACCGCTTGCACATCCGCGCGCCGACGCGCGGACCGCCACTGTGCGAGCTGCAAATGAATACCCCAACGAACGACGTTTACACGCGCGAAGTCGTGATGGCGCGTGTCGGCCATCTTATCCGCCGCAAGCAGCGCGAGATCGAACGGATCACGCGCATAATCCGAAGCTTCTTCGATCCATCTCCGGTGCAGGCGCCCGAGCCGGGACAGATCAAACGGATCATCCTGATCGGCCCCTATGCGCGGCGATCCTGGTACGAGGATCGGCGCACGATCGACTTTTCCGATTACGAAGTGTGGATCATCGTCAACCATCCGCTGTTCGCCGACGAACGATGCTGGCACCGCGCCCGCGATGTCATCCGGAGCGAGCTTCGCGACCGCTGCACGGTCGACCTCGACATCTATTCCAGGTCCGACATCCGCACCGCGAAGGCCGAGCGCGACACCTTCATCCTCGACCGCATCGAAGCGGGCATCACCCTCTATCGCGCCTCGCGCGATGCGCCGCTGGCGCCCGGCGAACGCGGGGAGGCACGGCCATGACGCTCCCCGATACATCCCCGGCATTTGAAGCCATCTATCACGCCGAACATGCCCGGCTGCTGCGCTACCTCAGGCGAAGGGTCGGGCCGGAAGAAGCCCCCGACCTCGTGCAGGAAGCCTTCGCGCGGCTGCTGGGCGCCGAGGATTTGGAGAGGATCGAAAACCCCGCCGCCTATCTGTCGCGGATCACCCGCAACATGCTGATCAACCGAGCGCGGCAGCAGAAGCGACGTGCTTGTGTCGTCTTCTATTCGTTGGACGAAGAACGGGATGCACCCACGCGCCCCGAACAGGAATGGCGGATCGAGGCAATGGACCTGCTTCGCCTTTACCGGCAGGCGGTTCGCGCCATGCCGCCCAAGACCCGGCGCATCTTCCTGATGCATCGCATCCACCGTCTGACCTACAAGGAAATCGCGCAGCAGGTCGGCATCAGCGTCGCGACCGTTGAATATCACATGATGCGGGCCTTGACGCTTTGCCGCGCCGCGGTCGCCGCGCAATGGTGATGGCTACGCATGTCGGCGGCGGCGACGCCGACACCCGCAAACGCGAGGCCCGTTCCGCCACGACCTCGCCCCGATCGACCGCCGTTACCTTCGAGGCTTTCTATCGAGCCGAACACACACGGATACTCGGCTATTTCAGGCGAAAGGCTGGACGCGACGACGCCCCCGATCTGGCGCAGGAAACCTTCACGCTGTTCCTGCGCAGCGGGGCGCTGGACAGGGTCGATCATCCCCGAGCCTATCTGATCCGGATCGCGCGCAACTTGTTGATCAACCGGGCACGCGGGCAAAAACGGGCTGGCGCCGTCTTCTATCCGTTCGATGAAGAATTCGATGCGCCGGTTCCTCCCGACCAGATACGGCGCATAGAAGAAATCGACATCCGGCGTGTCTTTCGCCCGACGCTGCTGGCAATGCCGCCGAGAACCCGACGCATCTTCCTGATGAGTCGGCTGCGGCAGCAGACCTACCGCGAAATCGCGCAGCAGCTCGGCATCACCGACAAGGCGGTCGAGCACCATATATATCGCGCCTTGGCGCGATGCCGCAAGGCGTTCGCTGCGCGATACGCTTGAAGCGGCGACGACATGCGTGCATGTCGCAGCTCGATAGAAATCTATCGAAATCGGGTCGGAGAGATGAAATGGAAGACCAGGAAACGCTTGTCACGCTGACGGCCGATATTGTCGCGGCGCATGTGACCAACAACAGCGTCGCCATATCGGATATTCCGCTCCTCATTCGTTCGGTGCACGATGCCCTTTCGGGGCTTGGCGGAACCGCCGAACCCGAAGTTAAGCAAGAGCCCGCCGTGTCGATCCGCGCATCGGTGAAACCCGATTACATCGTGTGCCTCGAAGACGGCAAGAAGCTCAAGATGCTGCGCCGTCACCTGATGACGCACTACGGCCTGACGCCCGAAGACTATCGCGCCAAGTGGAACCTTCCGAAGGACTATCCGATGGTCGCGCCCAACTATGCCGAGAAGCGCCGTGAGCTTGCGAAAGCAATCGGTCTCGGCACCAAGGGCCGCGGTGGCGGACGCAAGAAGACCATCACGCGCCGCGCGAAATAGCACTCAAACCTCGGAGCCGTTCTGTTGATCAAGCACAGCGGCGATCATCGTCGCCCATATGGCAGAGGCGCCATGCCGAAAGCCGAAACGGCTCGGATCGATGCCCGATGCCTCAAAATCGGCCGTCAGCAACGCGTGCTGCCGGGCTGTGAACAATGTTTGTCTTTGGCTATCGCCCATCGGCTTATCCTCATGCCGGCCCAGGTGAATGGCGCTCAATCGTGTAGGGCGGCTTCCTGCTCTGCCTCGAACGCGCGCTTACCCTTTCGCTGCCAGCGGACCAGCGCGTGGTCGCGATCCTCGCCACACAATTTGTCCGCGACCGCGAGGAACGCGCCGTAGAGCGTGGCGCGGTCGTCGTTGGTCAGATCGACCAGCCCCGCCTTGACGACGAGGCCGCCGAGTTCGATCAATTGCCGCGTGCGTTCGCGGCGTTTCACAACCCATTCGCGCATGTCAGTCCGCGCCTTTCGTGCTTCAAGCCGATGCCCCGCCGCCTTGGAGCGGTAGAGCGCCTTCCGGGTGATGGTCAGATCGCGGCGCAGGCTTGCGTGCCCCGCGTTGAAAGAAAGCCGCGCCCGCCTTGCGCCAAGCCTCCTTCGCTTGCCCGTCTTTCGTTGCCGCCGCGCCGAGCAACGCGCCCGCAAGTATGTCGGCGTCGAGTGCATCGGCGCCCGTCGCAATGACGAGTTCGCCGAGCTGGCGAACGCGGCGTTCCTTGAGCAGCTTCGCCTTGTCGGCGAGCGCTTGCAGTTCCGAATCGAAATCCCGTGGCTTGCGCATGGCCAAGTCTCCATTGAGTGACGATGCGGCCATGTTAATAGAAGGGCGCCGGTGATGCAGTAGAGTCGCCGGGACGTGGTGACACCGCCTAGTCCCTGCCCGGATTTATTCGGGTGAGGGCGCGCTTATACGTCGTGCCGACGTGCGCTTTGCGGTGTAGATGGATGGCCGTCATGGCAATCTTTCATTTCTCGGTCAAAATCATCGGACGCGGCGCAGGGCGCAGCGCCGTCGCGGCGGCGGCGTATCGCGCGGCCGAGCGTCTGCACGATGAGCGGCTCGACCGCGATCATGACTTCACCAACAAGTCGGGCGTCGTCCATTCGGAAATCTTCCTGCCCGAAGGTGCACCCGAACACCTCTCGGATCGCTCAACACTATGGAACGCGGTCGAGGCGACCGAGAAGCGCAAGGACGCGCAGCTTGCCCGCGAAGTCGAGTTCGCCATTCCCCGCGAGATGACGCAGGCGCAAGGGATCGCGCTGGCCCGTGACTTCGTCGCTGCCGAATTTGTCGAACGTGGCATGATCGCGGATCTCAATGTTCATTGGGATATCGGCGCCGACGAGCAGGCGAAGCCGCACGCGCATGTCATGCTGACGATGCGCGAGATCGTCGTCGACAAGGACGGCGAAGCCGGGTTCGGCGCGAAGGTCCGCGATTGGAACCGTACCGAACTTGTCGAGCAATGGCGCGAGCGATGGGCCGATCATGTCAACGAACGGCTTGCCGCACTCGACATTGACGCCCGTGTCGATCACCGCAGCCTGGAGGCGCAGGGCATCGGCCTTGAGCCGCAAGACAAGATCGGCCCCGCCGCATCGCGCATGGGGACACGCGGACTTGAGTCCGAACGCATCGAAGATCACCGCGCCGTCGCGCAGCGCAATGGCGAACGCATTATCGCGGAGCCGCGTGTCGCGCTCGACGCAATCACCCACCAGCAGGCCACATTCACCAATCGCGACCTCGCCATGTTCGCGCACCGGCACAGCGACGGGCGCGAACAATATGATGCCGTCATGCGCGCAGTGCGATCATCGTCCGACCTCATCGAACTCGGCAAGGACGGACGCGGCGATGATCGGTTCACGTCGCGCGATATGATCGCGACCGAACAGCGGTTGCAGCGCGCCGCTGAGGTGATGGCGGCGCGCGAGTTCCACCCTGTGTCGGAGCGTGACCGGAAGGGCGCGCTGGCGCGCGCGGAGGCGGGCGGGCTTGTGCTGACCGGCGAGCAGCGCGCCGCGTTCGAGCATGTGACCGGCGAGCAAGGCTTGAGCGTCGTCGTCGGTTATGCGGGAACCGGCAAGAGCGCGATGCTCGGCGTGGCGCGCGAGGCGTGGGAGCGTGCGGGGTATGAAGTGCGCGGGGCTGCGTTGTCTGGCATCGCCGCCGAGGGGTTGGAGAATGGCTCGGGCATCGCGTCGCGCACGATCGCTGCCCATGAACATGGCTGGGCGCAGGGTCGCGATATGCTCACATCCCGCGATGTGCTCGTCATCGACGAGGCGGGCATGGTCGGCACGCGCCAGATGGAGCGCGTCATGTCGCACGCCGAGAACGCCGGTGCAAAGGTGGTGCTGGTCGGCGACCCGCAGCAGTTGCAGGCCATCGAGGCGGGCGCGGTCTTCCGAGCAATCCACGAGCGCCATGGCGGCGTCGAGATCACCGAGGTTCGCCGCCAGCATGAGGGCTGGCAGCAGGATGCGACCCGGCATCTGGCAACCGGTCGAACCGGCGAGGCGATCGGCGCCTATGTCGAGCGCGGCATGGTCCACGCCGCCGAGACACGCGAGCAGGCGCGCGGCGAGCTTGTCGAGCAGTGGGATCGCGACCGGCAGGCGAACCCGGATGCCAGCCGGATTATCCTTACCCACACCAATGCCGAGGTGCGCGCCCTCAACGAGGCCGCGCGCGACCGGATGCACACGGCGGGTGAACTGGGCGATGGCGTTCGCCTGAAGGTGGAACGCGGCGACCGGATGTTCGCGGCGGGCGACCGCGTCATGTTCCTGCGTAACGAACGCAGCCTGGAGGTGAAGAACGGCACGCTCGGGACTGTCGAGCGGGTCAGCGAACAGCATATGGCGGTGCGCACCGATGACGGCCGCAATGTCGCGTTCGACACCAAAGATTATCGCGACTTCGATCATGGCTATGCTGCCACCATCCATAAGGCGCAGGGCATGACCGTCGATCGCACACACGTGCTGGCAACGCCGGGGATGGATCGCCACGGCGCCTATGTCGCGCTGTCGCGGCATCGCGACGACATAGCGCTCCATTATGGTCGCGACGACTTCAGGGATCAGAGCAGGCTGGTGCGCACCCTGTCGCGCGAACGCGCCAAAGACATGGCGAGTGACCATGCGCGCGCCGATCCGGCGCAGCAGTTCGCCGCGCGTCGCGGCATCACCTTTGGCGAACGCGTTGTCGAGATCGTCAAGGCTCTGCCGGAAAAGGCGCGCGGCATCTTCGACAATTTTCGGCCGCAGACGGAGGCGCCGCGCGAGCGCGGCATGTTCGCGGACTTCCGCCCAACACCTCGGCAACAGGAGCAAGGGCGACATGATCCGCAGCCGATGCGCCCCGGCGGCATTCGCGGCGCGGTGGAGCGCTATGCACGGGCGCTCGACGCGGTGAACCAGACCCGCGCGCAGGGCCTCGATACGATGCCGCACCAGCGCGTGGCGCTGGACCGGGCAAAGGAGGCGCTCGACGCGGTCCGGCCTCATGCCTCCACCGATCTCGGCGCCGCCTTTCAGCGCCAACCGGAGCTGGTTCGCGAGGCGGCGGAGGGGCGCAGCCAGGAAACGCTGCGTGCCATGAACAAGGAAGCGGACGTCCGCATCAATCCTTACAGCCGTGCCGACCGGTTCGTGGAAGGCTGGCAGCAGTTGCAACGCCATCACGCGGCGCTTGTGCGCAGCGGCGACGCCCAGGGCGCGAAGCGCACTTCCCAGCAAATGGCCGGCATGGCGAAAAGCCTCGAACGCGACGCTCAGCTTGAATCGGTGCTCGGCGGCCGCAGCCGCGAGCTGGGTCTTGAGATCGGCCGCGACATGGGGCGCAGCCTGGGCCGCGACCTCGCGAGTTCCATTCCGGTCGATCACGGCCGCACCCTCGGGCGCGGCATGGGGATCGGCCATTAGCCAGGAGATGATGATATGCAGCGCCAACCATTCCGCGTGACCGGGCCAGAACAGGAATCCCGAACCGAAACGGCCGTAGAAGCCTTTACGCGGCTCGACGGGCGCATCGCGCTCATGACCCGTGCGGTCGAGCAGATGTCGGCCGAACGCGCGACCATCGAGATACCCGATTATGATCCGACCTTGCGAAAGACCAACGCGCATCTTGCGGACATCGACACGCGGCTGGAAGCGATCGAAGGTGCGCCCGCGCTACACCTGACCCCGGAGGATATGGGGGCGCGGATCGCTGCAGCGGGGCAGAAGGCGCGTGACGTCGACAGGGCGACCATCCAGCAAGCCCGGCAGGATCAGGCGAGCGCCGTGCAGGCCTTGCACCAGATCATCGGTAACGCCCGTACCCAGCGCGGGCAGCGCCAGCATCTGCTCTGGGGTATCGGCGGCGGCATGCTCGCCGGGTGTCTGCTCTGGTCGTTCCTTCCCGGCGTGACCGCTCGTGCCATGCCCGATAGCTGGCATTGGCCCGAGCGCCGAGCAGCAGGCATGGTTGGCGAGCCGACATTATGGGACGCTGGTATCCGCATGATGCGGGCCGAGGCCCCGGAATCCTGGCAGTTCGTCGCCGAGGCGGCCGAGATGCGGCGTGAGAACCGAGAGGCCGTCGAGGCCTGTCAGAAAAGGGCCGCTAAGGCCAAAAGGTCGGTGAGATGCACAATCAGAATTGGTGCGGATAGGAAGTAAGATGTGGATCGGCGCTGGAGCGGGACCCCTCACTTTCACAACCTATGATCTTGAATAGTCTTAAAGATTCGGCTTTGAATGGGGGCTCCATACGCGCCGTTCGGGACCCCCGCATGCATCTATTTAGGCATAACAAACAAGGCAATAGCTTCCCTGAGAGCGGGGTCCCACTCTGATGCTGATCCACAGTAGAGATGAACGAATGACCGGGAATCACCCTCGATTACATACATCCATACCGCTCGTCGTTCCGGCCCCGACCGTTTCAGATGCGCAGTATCTCTTCGCCAAATAGGCGGTGAGCGCAACATCTGTGCCAGCAGGAACATGGAGTCCGAGCTTGCTTCGGCGGAAGAGAATGTCTTCGGCGGTGCGTGCCCATTCGTGCTCCATCAAATAATCGATTTCCCGGGCGGTGAGGCCGCCGCCAAAATCGTCACCGAGATCTTCGATTCGGCAAACGTCCTGAAGCAGCCGGCTTGCACGCGTTCCATAGGCTCGGGCAAGCCGGTAGAGCAGCGACTGGGGTAGCTCGGGATGAGCGTCGCGCAGGGTGTTGAAATATCCGTCGAAGTCGGCGTTGGCCATGTCACCGCCCGGCAGTGCTGGACATCCCGTCCAGGCACCGCGGATCCCTTGAAAAAAGGGGGAAAGCGCATTCAGCGCGTGCTCGGCCAGTTTGCGATAGGTGGTAATCTTTCCACCGAAAACGCTCAATAAAGGTGCTCGTCCATCTTCGACATCAAGATCGAGGACATAGTCGCGCGTGACCGCCGCCGCATCGGCGGCGTGGTCCTCGTAAAGCGGACGGATGCCCGAAAAGCTCCACACAATGTCCGCTTTGCCGACCGGCCTCGAAAAATAGCGTTCGATGGTCGTAAGTAGATAATCGATCTCGCTCGCATCGATCGCCGGACGCTTTGGCGCCCCCTCCCAAGGCTCGTCGGTCGTGCCGACCAAAGTAAATTTGTCCTCGAAGGGTATGGAGAACACCACGCGTCGATCAGGGTTTTGCAGGAGGAAGGCATGCTCGCCTTCGTACATTCGCGGCAGAATGATATGGCTGCCCTTGATCAATCGCACGCTGCGTTCCCGCCTGGAGCCGCCGACCGTATCGAGAACCTCTCCCACCCAAGGGCCGGCCGCGTTGACGATCGCCCGCGCTGCAACCTGCCGACGGTTTCTCGAATCCTCGATTGTGACAACCCAATGGTCCTTGTGCCGCTCCGCTTCGACGAAGCGGGTACGGGTGAGCACGGTCGCACCGCGTTCCGCGGCATCGAGAGCATTCAACACAACCAGGCGGCTGTCATCGACCCGGCAGTCGGAATATAGGAAGGCTTTGGCGCGATTTTCCTTGAGTCCGGCACCGCGTTTGTCCCGGTCCAATCGCACGGTTCTGGTGGCAGGGAGCTTCCTACGACCCCCAAGGTGATCGTAAAGAAAAAGACCCGTGCGAACCATCCAGGCCGGGCGTGGGGAGTTGATCTGAGGCAGCACGAACTCAAGTGGCCTGATGATATGCGGCGCAATGGCCCAGAGGCGTTCCCGCTCGATCAAGGATTCCCGCACAAGCCGAAACTCGCCATATTCGAGATATCGCAGTCCACCATGGATGAGTTTTGTGCTGGCGGATGAGGTGTGGTTCGCAAGATCGTCCTGCTCCACAAGGAGGACAGACAGGCCACGCCCCGCCGCGTCTCGGGCAATGCCAGCGCCGTTAATGCCGCCGCCAATTACGAGGAGATCCCAGGGCGCCTCCTCCTGTGCCCCCATGTGTGCCGTTCTCATTCGAATATCGTCGCTCCGTTTCATCGCTTGCATCCTTAAACGAAAAAAGCGAAATATAAAGCGAAACTGATAAAGCGATGATCGGGATTTCAAGGGGAGTCTGAGCGGTGGCTGATCCGATGTATATATTGGCGATTGATCAAGGAACGACCTCCACTCGGAGCATCGTATTTGATCGTGAATCACGGCCTCTTGCCATGGCCCAGCGAGAATTGGAGCAATTCTATCCCCGTGCCGGTTGGGTAGAGCATGATCCCGAACAGATATGGCGCGACACCTTGGAAACCGCCCGGCAGTCGATCGAGGAGGCGGGAGTCGGCGTGCGCGGCATCGCGGCGATCGGTATCGCGAACCAGCGGGAAACCGTCGTAATTTGGGAGAGGGCGACCGGCAGGCCGATCCATAGAGCCATCGTGTGGCAGGATCGGCGCACGAACGAGATTTGCGCCCAATTGAAGTCTGACGGCGTCGAGGAGATGGTGCGGAAGCGCACGGGTCTGCTTCTCGATCCGTATTTCTCGGCGACCAAGGCGAGCTGGGTTCTGAACGCGGTACCCGGCGCTCGACAGCGTGCGGAAATGGGGGAGCTCGCTTTCGGCACGATAGACAGCTTTCTCCTGTGGCGGCTGACCGGAGGGGCCGTTCATGCAACCGATGCAACCAATGCAGCTCGAACCATGCTCTACGACATCAGGCGCCAAAACTGGGATGATGACCTATGTGAGCTCATGGGAATCCCGCGCTGCATGCTCCCTGAAGTGCGTGACAACAGCTGCATTTATGGCGACACCCTGCCCGAACTCTTCGGGGTGAGCCTGCCGATCGCCGGGATGGCGGGCGACCAGCAAGCTGCCTTGTTCGGGCAAGCCTGTTTCGGTCCCGGGATGAGCAAAGCAACCTATGGCACAGGCTGCTTCATGCTGCTGAACACGGGAACCGAGGCGCCCGTGTCGGCCCACAATCTGATTACCACGCCTGCTTACTGCCTGGACGGCGTAATGGCATATGCGTTGGAGGGGTCGATCTTCGCTGCCGGAGCCGCTGTAAAGTGGCTACGCGACGGGCTTGGCATCATAACGCACGCGCGAGATACGAACGACATGGCGGCCCGGATCCATAGCAACGATGGCGTGTATATGGTCCCGGCATTTGTCGGCCTTGGTGCGCCTCATTGGGATCCGAACGCCCGAGCCTCGATCCATGGGCTTACCTTCGGCTCGAACTCCGCGCACCTGGCGCGCGCGGCGCTTGAGGCAGTGGTGTATCAGACATTGGATTTGGCCGATGCCATGAAAGCAGACGGCGCAGCGGCGACCACGATGCGCCTCGATGGCGGAATGGCGGCCAACGATTGGCTGTGTCAGTTCCTCGCCGATATCCGGGGCGCACCTGTTGAAAGACCGGCCCACCTCGAAACGACGGCGCTCGGGGCTGCCTATCACGCCGGGCTCGCGGTAGGTCTGTGGTCGAGTCTCGACGCCCTTTCTCAAGGCTGGGCAGCCGGCGCCCGCTTCGAACCCCATATGGGTTCCGTCGAGCGTCAAGGCTTGGTCGAAGGATGGCGTGATGCCGTCGCCCGGACCCTGTCAAACCGGTCGTCACCAAAAATTTGAGCCAACTACCTCTTCTGAAAAGATGCCCCTGTCCTCTTCTGCGAATCTATCTTCGTGTTTTCGCTTGGCATTGACAAACGAAAATTTCGCAAATAGGTTCCGAACCTCATAAAATCAGTCACAATGAGGGAGGGGTTATGCGGAAGCGGAGCATTGCAGCGGGGCTGCTGACGGGTGTGGGGTCGTTTGTGTTGGCAACTGCGGCGCAAGCGCAGGCTTCGGCACCCGATACGCAATCCGATGGAGGGGCGGCGGCTAATTCGCAAAGCGAAGCCCTCACGGCGGAAGCCGGTGGCGACATTGTGGTGACGGCTCAGAAGCGCGCCGAGCGGCTGCAGGACGTTCCCGTTTCAATCACCGCGTTTACCGGCGAAACCCTGGCGCGCGCTCAGATCCAAAGCGCCACCGAGATCGCGCGACAAGCGCCCAATTTTCGCGTTTCGGTTCTCGGTAACGAGGACCAGCCCAAATTCTCGATCCGCGGTGTCTCCACGTCGGATTTCAACCTGAACACCGCCTCGCCAACGGGCGTTTTCTATGACGAGGTGTACGTCGCGAGTCAGGCTTTGGGCGGCTCGTCCCTCTTTGATGTGGAACGAATCGAGGTGCTCCGCGGTCCGCAGGGCACGTTGTTTGGCAAGAACACGACCGGCGGCGCCGTCAGTATCATCACCAGGGCCCCCAGCATGGCAGCGGACGTCGGCGGTTACCTCAACCTTCAGGCGGGGAACAACGACTATTTCCACGCGGACGGGGCTCTCGACGTGCCGCTGGTGCAAGACCGACTGGGCGTGCGCGTGGCGTTCACGGCGTCCACGAGCAAGGGGTGGATCGACAATGTGACGGGCAGGGACCTGTCCACCATCAGCAGCAACGCCCTTCGCTTTAGCGCAAAATACCAGGACGATGCGGATTTCACCGCAACGCTCCGGATCGGCCGCTCGCGGAGCAACCCCACGAACATCGGCCCCATTGTGAACGGTTTTGGGCCGGGGGGCGTCTCCTCGACCGGAGTGAATCCGCGGATCAATCCCCTCACGGGTCAGCCGCTTGGTCAGCGCCAGGGCGCCTATAATGTCATTGGAGAAATCCGGGCGTATGGTGACAACGCGAACCTGACTCTGACAAAAGGGCTTGGAGATTTGACGCTGACGTCGATCACGTCCGTGATCAAGGGCCAGTTTCTCAACACGGTTGATGTTGACGGAACGAACCTCGATGCGCTGCAGATCAACTTTGCGGATCACAGCAAGGAATATTCGCAGGATCTGCGGCTTTCTTCAGACTTTTCCGGACCCTTCGATTTTACCGCCGGCCTTTATTATTTCAAAGATATCGCGGACATCGACACGGATTATTTCATTGCGGGCCACTCATTTACCCTGGCCCAGAGCTATCGTCAGACGCGCACTTCTTACGCTGCCTATGCGGATGCCACTCTGGAGTTCGCTGAGGGTTCGACCTTGTATGGCGGCCTCCGCTACACGAGCGATCATGGTCGCCTGAAACGGTTCGAGGTCGTGCCCACCATCGCTCTCCAGCCGACGCTCAAATATAATGATGCGAAGCCCTCCGGACGCATCGGCCTTCGGCAAAAGTTCACCAACGACATCATGGCGTATGCACAATTTTCGCGCGGGTATCGCAGCAGCGGGTTCAACGGCGGCGCGCTCAGTTCGGCTGCCGATATCACTGTGGCCCGCCCGGAGTTCCTCAATTCCTATGAGGCCGGCATCAAGAGCCAGTTGTTCGACCGGAAGTTGACGCTCAATCTCTCTGCCTTTCACTATGATTATCGAGACCAGCAATTCATCAACGTGGTTACCGTCACCAGCGTCGGTCTGGTGAACGCTGGCCGCTCGAAAATCGACGGGCTCGAGGCCGAGGTCATCCTGCGGCCGGCCGCCGGACTGAGCATAAATGCGGGGTTGGGCTTGCTGGACGCAAGATACACGCAGCTCGTTCTCAATGGCGTGGATCTGTCGGGTAACCGCATGATCGAAGCGCCCAAGTCGACTGTCAACTTCGGCCTGGATTACACCGCGCCCATCGGTAATGGCGACATTGCCTTCCATGTGGACGGCACCGCGATCGGCAAGGTATTCTTCTCAGCGCAAAACAACCAGGATCAGGCCGGAGCGCTCTTCGATCTCAACGCGAGGCTTTCCTACAAGGCGTCAGCTGGCTGGAGCGTGGGCTTGTGGGCCAAGAACCTCACGAACAATTCCGTGGTCACCGGTGCCGTCTCGGTCGATGCGATTTCGCAGTTTACGACGATGCCTTTTCCGCGACGCTATGGCCTTGAGGTAGGGTTTGCCTTCTGACGAGCTTCGCGGATGACGGAGGCTTGGGCGTTGCATCGCTTGCGAGTCAAGTGATACCGCCCAAGCCACCATATATGGAGAGATGTTCAGTGTCGGATCGCGTGAAGCTTCGTCAATCGCAGATCATGGAACTGGCGCAGCGAGAAGGTCGCGTGTCGGTGGATTCGATCGCCGGCGAACTCGGCCTGACTCCGCAGACGATTCGAAAGGATTTGAACGATCTGTCCGCCCAGAAACTGCTGAACCGGGTCCACGGCGGAGCCGTCATAGCGTCCGGCGTCGACAATATCGGCTATCCTGCGCGAAGGATCCTGTCGGAGGCGGAAAAATTTGCCATTGGTCGGGTTTCCGCCACGCTGATTCCGGATAACAGTTCGCTGTTCATCAATATCGGGACAACCACCGAGGCCGTGGCTGCAGCCCTTGTCGGGCGCCGCAATCTATTGATAATAACCAACAATCTCAATGTCGTTGACCTCGTCGATGGAGAACCGGGGATTGAAGTCATCGTAGTCGGCGGCCGGGTGAGAAGCGCAGACCGGGCGGTGGTGGGTCCGTTTGCCGTGGATTTCATCAGGAACTTCAAGGTGGACTTTGCGGTCGTCGGCGCGTCCGCAATCGACGAGGACGGCACGCTGCTCGATTTCGATATGAGCGAGGTCCAGGTATCCCAGACAATCATCGAATGTGCCCGATCGGTAATATTGGTCGCGGATTCCTCGAAGATCGGGCGGGCTGCTCCCGTTCGCATCGGACACATCGGCGAGGTCGATTATTTCGTGACAGACCGATTCAACAACGCCGCATTGGCCGACGCGTGCTCTTTGGCTGGCGTTCATGTGATCGACGCGCTCGCTGTCGATGCTAGCCTCGAAGATGGCGTGAATCCAGGCGAAGCGCCGGAGATCACCGAAGATCATATAGGGAGAGCGATCGATGCATGAGACCGTTCAAGTTGCTCAGTCAGACGGCTTCATGTCGACGGTGTTCCATTGGCCCGCCTCGATCAGCCCTTTGGGTGTGGTGCTCATCGCTCACGGAATGGGCGAACATTCGCTGCGGTATGACAGCTTCGCTACCGAGCTCGCCGCCGCTGGTTATTACGTTTACGCCGCCGAGCACCGCGGCCACGGCGAGCCTGCCCGGCAGGCCGACAGCTTGGGCGATTTCGGGGTCGCTGGCTTTTCCGTCCTAGCGAGCGACCTCGTCAAGCTTGTCGATTGGGCCCGTCGCAGACACTCAGGATTGCCTTTGATATTATTCGGCCACAGCATGGGCTCGTTCGTTGCCCAATTACTTTTGCTCGATCACTCCGAGTTGATCGATGGCGCCATTCTGTCGGGCTCGTCCGCGCTCGACCTTCTCGGCGGGGCTTTGGCCAAAGCGCCCACCGATGGCGAACCGTTCGCGCCCTTCAACGCAGCGTTTCAACCAGCTCGAACAGATTTCGATTGGCTCAGTCGCGATGAAGAGCAAGTGGACCTCTATGTCCAAGACCCGCTCTGCGGTTTCGCCGCTACGCCGTCCTCCTTTGGATCCATGTTGGAGGCCGGAGAGCGCCTCGCCGATCCGTCGGCGTTGAAGTGCATACGCTCCAACCTGCCGATCCTGATTTTCTCCGGTGACGCCGATCCCGTTGGGGGAACGGCAGGGGCGTTCGTTCGAGAATTGAAAGAGCGATACGAAGCTGCGGGGCTACGGGGTGTCTCTTTGAAATTATACGTTGGGGGGCGGCATGAGATGCTGAACGAGACCAATCGCCTTGAGGTCGTCGGTGAGGTGATGTCGTGGTTACGGCGCGCACGGGATACGGAATGAGCGAGAGCGCGAATTTAAGCGCGGTACGTGGCGCGAACGAGCCCCCGCTTCTTGAAATCACGATTGGCGCGGCATTGGATGCCATTGCCGCGCGGTTGCCCGACGCACCGGCATTGATCGTACCGCATCAGGAGGTGCGATGGAGCTGGGCCGAACTCAGAACGCGTGTTGACGCCTTGGCCTGCGGGCTTCTGGCTCGCGGACTGCGGTCAGGAGATCGGGTCGGCATATGGTCGCCCAATCGGGCAGAATGGACGCTTGTGCAACTCGCGACCGCCAAGGCGGGATTGATCCTCGTCAATATCAATCCCGCCTACCGCACGTCTGAGCTTGAGTATGCGCTGAACAAAGTGGGCGTGAAGGCCCTGATTACGGCGCGGAAATTCAAGAGCAGCGACTATATTTCCATGCTGCGCGAACTCGAACCGGAAAGCATTCCGGACCTTGAACTCCTCATATCGCTCGACGATGCTGAACAGGATGGCTTTGTTACGTTTGCGTCCCTGTTGGGCGACACCGATCTTCCCTTGCTGGAGTGTGTTGCCGCGACCTTGAGCCCCTATCAGGCCGTCAACATCCAATTTACGAGTGGAACAACCGGCTACCCCAAAGGGGCAACGCTTACGCACCGCAATATCTTGAATAACGGCCGTTCTGTCGGTGCCCGGATCAGGCTGACTTCTGAAGATCGGGTTTGTGTTCCCGTGCCCCTTTACCATTGCTTTGGCATGGTCATGGCCAATCTCGCTTGCGTCACGTCCGGCGCAGCGATGGTCTATCCCGGGGAATCCTTCGACGCGCTGGCTGTTCTCAAAACCGTGGAACGGGAGCGTTGTACGGCGCTTTATGGCGTGCCGACGATGTTCATCTCGATACTCAATCATCCAGATTTCTCGCATTTCGATCTTTCCAGCCTGCGCACCGGAATCATGGCAGGGTCCCCTTGCCCGACCTCTACGATGCGCGAAGTGATCGATCGGATGAACATGCGCGACGTCACGATCGCCTACGGCATGACCGAAACCAGCCCGGTCAGTTTTCAAAGCGATGTCGATGATCCCATCAAGGAGCGCGTTGCGACCGTTGGGCGCATCCAACCGCACCTTGAAGCGAAGGTCATCGACGCAGACGGCAATGTCGTGCCGCGGGGTAAGTCCGGTGAGCTTTGCACCCGCGGCTATTCCGTGATGCAGGGCTATTGGCGCGATCCCGACATGACGGCGGACGTCATCGATTCTGAGGGTTGGATGCACACTGGCGATGTCGCGAAGATCGATGCGGCTGGCCATTGCCATATCACGGGCCGCATCAAGGATATGGTCATCCGGGGAGGTGAAAATATCTACCCACGGGAAATCGAGGAATATCTGCTCTCGCATGAGGATATAACCGATGTTCAGGTCATTGGCGTACCTGACGAGAAGTTCGGCGAGGAACTCTGCGCCTGGATCGTTTTGCGACCTGCTGCAACGCTAGGTGACGAGGGCGTTCGAGCATTCTGTCGGGGCCGCATCGCGCATTACAAGATTCCGCGTTTCATCCGCTTCGTTGAAAGCTTCCCGATGACGGTGACGGGTAAGGTTCAGAAATTTGCGATGCGGGAGGAGATGATTGGAATTCTCAGGCGCGTCGGCCATTAGCTGTAGCGGCTTGCCATCATTGTCGGTCGTGCTCGCAAACATCGGCAATTTCTGCTCGGATTAGGCGCCAACGGCACGCGCAATGCGCTCGCATTAGAGCGATTTTCGATCAGTCTGGATCATAGCCGCACGAGCTGATGCGACCAGTCGATCAGACCCGCCAGCTTCACGAGCGGATGCTCCATGTCGATCATGTTCTCTAGCCGGCTGCGGAACAGTAGTCGCAATAGCGCTTACGCTCAAATGGCTACTTCCAACGAGTTATAACATCGGTGTTCCCGCGAGCCAAAGCACGACGCGCTCCTCGCCGGCGCGACCGCCGCGCTGCAAGGCCGCAATCGTGTCCGCGACGACAGGGCGGGAACATTGCACGCGGGTCATTTCACAGCCCTTTTCCACGCGCGCCAAAGCTGGCTGAGGATCCCGAGAAGATCCATGCCGGGCTTGCCGCGATAATTAGCCCAATAGTCATTCAAATGGCTGGTGTGCGTGTGATATTCGCGGGCGCCGCGCATGCAGACGAATGGCCGCCCCGTCGAGTCATGGGCGCTGCCGTTGAACACGCTACCATGGTGCGGGGGCACTTGGGTCAAATAGCCGCCTGCCTTGTCGAGGAGCTCGATACGAGGCGGCAGCTCGTCCCAATTGTCGCAGGTGAAGCGCAGGCGCAGCGGAGCGGCTACCGCATGCTCGAAGATGACGTCGAGCACCGGATATTCGGATGTGACTACCGTCCAGCCGAATTTGGCGGCCATGCGGCGATCGAGGCGACCGACGTCGCGATCGAACGCCGCACGGGAGAGGAGTTCAAGCACCGCCGCCGCCTTCGCGCGCACCCCATTCGATATCCACCTCACCTGCGAGGCCGGCCTGCGCATAGGTCAGCTGGGGATCGACATCATTGCCGCCGACCTGCACGACCCAGTCAGTCGTGTCGGTGATGCGCAGCTTGCGCGCTGCCCGTTCCAGCACCTCGATGATACGATCATCGGCTTTCGCGCGAACCGCGCCCTGTGCTGGGAAGATGCCGCTCGTGGTGATGACGGTGACGAGGATCTTGTCCGAACCGTGGTGCGGGCGCGAGACGATATCCTCGACGCCGTCGGCCTCGAAGACGAGCGAAGCGCCCGCGCGGAGAACGACGTCGGGCTCGGCATCGCGTTCAAGCACCCAGTCCCGGCCAGCCGGCGGTTCCCAGATTGCTAGGAATTCGTCGACCTCCATTTCCCCGGCACCCCACACCTGCGCAATTTCCTCGACGGTGAAGGAAAAAGCACGATCCGACGCAAACGCGCGAAGGCGGGCACCCGCTTCCTTCCGCAGATCGATCGAATCGTCGGCTCCGATAAGGCGCGTGCGGCGATTGCGAACGAGGATCAACTGGTGCTCCGTCGCCGGCACCAAGTTCACCGCATTGAGGCTCTCGCGGCCTTTGATGACGAAATCTTCGAATTCGACGACCCGTCCGTTGATGTCGATTGCCGGCACGAGCACGCTGGTCTTGTCTGCTTCTGCCATGATGGCATCTCCTTTTTTGCCGTCCACGGCAGTTAACCATGGACTCTTGACGATCGAATCGGATGGACTAAAACGGCATCTGAGTCTTGATCTGGACGCGATATTGGATCGGGACTTATTGTCCAGTCAAGTCCAAATATGGACCTTGGGAGGTGTCGTACCATGATCAGTGCTGCTCCCGATGCCCAGAAGGGCACCGGGCCAAGCCGGATTCCGGCAGAACTCGAGGCTTTTTTTGCGATCGCGGACCGTTGGAAGCTGTCGACCGACGATCAGATTTTATTGTTGGGGTCGCCCGGGCGATCGACCTTTTTCAAATGGAAGAAAGACGGCGGGTCCCTTCCCAACGATACCAAGGAACGCCTTTCGCACCTTCTGACGATTTGGAAATCCCTGCGCATTCTGTTCACCGAAGATTCGCGAGGGGAGGAATGGGTGCGGTTGCCGAACCGCTATTTCGACGGCGCCAGTGCGCTTGACGTCATGCTCGAAGGCAGTGTGACCAGCCTCTACCGAGTCCGGAGGTATCTTGATGCCCAGCGCGGTGGATGAATCGGCTTCTTGCAGCGTTGTGCCGTGGAAGCGCGAGGGATTTCGCCTGATTCCCTCCAGATTCCCGCCGGTATCGGTCTATGAAGGTCTCGTCGCCAACGATCGTGTCGCTTCGCTGGTCGAAATCGAGAATATGACCAATCCGCGACTGCGGTCCGAGGCCCGGATCGCACAGATGGCCGCAGCCCCCGCTTCGCCGAGCCGGCTTCAAAACTGGAATCTCGCCCCCTTTGCGTATGGCAATCCGGAAGGCAGCACCTTCTTCAACGAGGATCCGCCATGCCTCGAGGTGGCAGCTGATCGGCAGACCGCACTGGCAATCGCGGTTGCGCGCCGCGAACGATTCCTGAGCAGGACTGGGGAACCGCCCACCGGGTTGGACATGCGGATGTTCAAGACGCCTGTCGAAGGCCAATATTGGGATTTGAGGCCACTCGGCGCGGGCCTTAGTCGCGAAGACCGGCTTGAGCTCGGCGCCAAACTTCCCGAGGGCGCGGAAGGCATATTGTTTCACCCGGCGGAAAGACCCTCCGGCACCTGCGCGGTTGTGATGAACGGCGATCGTCTCGGAAGAACTGAGCAGACTATCCATTATCGGTTCGTCTGGAATGGCCAGCGCATCGCGACCCTTTATGCCTTCGACAAGATTGGGACGCTAATCGAACCGGAATCTCTTTGCGGGGAAATCGACGTCCTTGCGGCCTAGTGTCAACTGACCTGTCCGAAGGTCCAACCGTCGAGCCGGACGAATTCATGAAAGTCGCAGCGTGACGCGCGGCAAACCACGCTTGGCTTGACCTGTCCATCCGCGAGCACCAGATGACTCTTCAGGCTGACCTGGTGGCCGTTCGCACAGGACATATCTGCTTTGAAGTGCTTGCGGGTTGACGGATGACATGGACGCCAATGTAGCGGCGGAAGGCTCCCATCTTCGTCGAAACGCTGACAGCTGAGAAGATAATACCGGTGCTGCATCTGCCCCGGGCGATCAAGATTCAATGTCCTGCTGAGCCAGCCTCGCAGCAGGGTTCCAGTCCAGTGTTTGAACCTGACTAGGCCCTGTATGAGTTTCGAAAACAAAATCGATCTACCTCCCAACTCCGGTCGCCCTGTTGTTTCACGCGAATGACCAAGTCCGCAAATGGCCGCAATCCATACTGACGCCTTTGGAGGATGCGAGAATGAGCTTCAAAAGCGGCGGAATTCCGTAACTGCGGTCTAATGCAGATGAGCGCGGTGAGATGGCTAGGTGGGCACTAGCATGTCCGCAAATGCCTAAATGTGAATGAGTGATGCTCACTTGTCGTAAAAAAGTAGCCATGTCCGATAATGTCCGCAAACGATCGAGATGCACGGGGTATACGATCATCAAACGAGCCACATCCCAGAAAATACGAGGCGAATGAGATCGCCCGCGACGTTGGCAACAACGAGAGAGAGGCAATAGTTAGTGTCCGCAAATGTCGGTAATCATCCTAACCGATATTTAGTCGACCGTGTGGCCCCCTCGCGTATGAGCCAGCCTAAGGCTTCCAAATCCTCAAGGTCGCGCCGCGCCTGACGTTCACCAACATCGGCTGCATATCGCTTTTGATACTCCTTGGGTGTGAGAGAGTCCCCGGGCTGAAGATCGAGAAGCAATTGGTTCTGCCGTTCGTTCGGTTCGAAAACCTCGCCCCGTTCATGTAGCATAGAACGGAAAATCGTCAGGGTGACGCCAGAGGGCTCGTCACGCCACTGAGGCGGCCGGGCACCAATCTTGCTGCTCGCGGTAACGATTTTCTCTGTACCGCGCCCGATCCGTTCCATGAGGTCAAGAGCCGCGAACACATTCGCGATATCGGGATTGACGAGGATCGAGGCGTGATCTCGCCGTAAGTCGATCGGGGATAGGCCATCGGGCAACCGCCCGCTGTTCCAAATCTCAATGCGGTTCTCGAATATTTGCACCCGGATCCCGCCCGAGTGAGCGGAATAATCCCGGTGTACAAACGCATTCACCAAGCCCTCGCCGATCGCGAGGATGTCGTAAGCAGGCTGATCGACCCGCCGGTCCTCGCCTGGCAAGAAGACGGACTGAACGGGAATCACCGCGCGGATCGCGCTGATTACGTCATTATATACTCTTACGAGCGGGCCTTCGAAGGTGCGGTTGTCCTTGTAGGCGTTGTCTGACTTTTCACCAGCAAATTGGATCAACTGCACTCGGCACTGAGGATGACGAAGTGTAGGCCGGCGACTGAACAAGACATCGCCAGCGTGCGTGAAAGATCCGTTCATATAGACGGAAAAGTCGCTCAATACGGCGAGGTCGTCGTCGCGGGCGTAGAGAGGGAACCGGCCCTTCTCCTCAACCTTGCGCACGGTGGAGCGAATCTCGTCTTGGTCGAGATCGTCAATGTAAATTGAGGAGAGCCTACGTTCCCACCGTACCGGAGCTTCGGCCTGCTCTTGCACAAGAGCTCTCAACGCCGTGGCGTCTGCCGGGATAGTCTGCGCGCCCTTGCGGAGATAGACGGCGCCTTCAAATACATAAGGACGGTCAAGACCCTCCGGCACCTCAATGACGATAATGCACCGGCCGTCGATGTCTACGGTGTCGGCCGAGAATAAGGAGGAGGGCGAAATCTGCTCCTTGAGCTTCCATTCGATGCGCTGGGCGATCGCAAGGGCATCGCCCTCGATTCCCTTCACTTGGCCCTTGTCATCGATCCCACAATAAATTTGCCCGCCTTCGCTATTTAGAAGGGCGCATACAGTTCTGCCTACTCTTGCAATGGAATCTGCGTCACGCAGGAACTCGGTCGAGATGCCTTCGCCCACGGCGATGCGCTTGAGGATTGTTTCCATGCTCATAATGCTGCCACCTGCTTCGCCCGCCATTCTTCGACGAAGCCGACGTTGTCGTCATATCGGCCGAATTGCTCTTTGGTGTAAAGCAGCGCCTCGGGAGGCGTCTTGTAAGGCTGGACCCAATTATCCGTCCGATCCTTCAAATCGAGATGTTCCATGGTCGCCAGCTCATACATGTCGATGAGTCGCATATCGTCGATCACGACCGCGCCTTTCTTCAGCGTCAGGCCGCTGGCATCGCGCTCGTTCTTGGTCTTAATCCCGAAATCCATCAGAAGGCGTCTTGCCAGCACAACCTGCTCATGCGCCAGCATAAAGCGGGGTTTCCCCTTCGCGACTGCGATTTCCAACTCGCGATGGGTGATGCCGAGTTCACCGTCTTCCACGCCCGAACCGTAGTGCGGTGTGATGATTCCGAAAAAAAGGTCGCATCGCTCGGCGGCGACCAAGCAGCTTTCGAACGCACTCTTTCCCGGTATCACGGGGACCGTGCCCCGGTAGGACATCCAGACCTTGTAGCCCAATCCATCAAGAAGCCCATAAATCTGATCGAGCATCGGCTCCTTATGGCGAACGCTCGACGAGACCATCACGGTCAATTGCGCCTGCTCCTCGTTCGCCATCTATACCCCGTTCTCTCGCGATAGACTCGCGATGCGTTCTTGCTGCTGAAGACCGCGAAAGCAAAGCGCAAATCTTTTTGACGGCCATGTGTCAGAAACGCGGGTGCGACGTTCCATCCAACTCTTATAGCGAGCGCCCTGAAATGCCGTGGAACTTCCGCTATCTTTGTTGGGTCGCCGGAAGCTGACAGACCGCTACCGGCCATTCCCGGCGAACCTGCTCCAAAGCACCACGATTTAGGGATCAAATCACTGGTTCCAATCATGCTCGCAGAACGGCTCTGATTATCAATCCTACCGTGGCTAGCGCCAAAACGCTTGCCACCCATATTGCGACAAACCAGCCAATCCGTTTCAGGCGGGCCGGCATCAATGATATCCATCCGCGCCCACCTTGCCGCGGAAAACCCAGTAGGACCAGGCTGTGTAGGCGAGGATGATCGGCACCATAATCGATGCGCCGACCAGCATGAAGACTTGGCTGCGGTGCGGAGCGGCGGCTTCCCAGATCGTGACGCGCGCCGGGATGACGTCGGGCCAGATCGAGACACCAAGGCCGATCAGGCACAGGCCGAAGAGCGCCAGCGCCCAGAAAAAGGGCTGCCCATCCTTTTTCAGACGCAAGCTGCGATAGAAAAGGAAGGTTATGATCAGCGTCGCCAACGGCACCTGCGCCGTAGCCAGAACGCCGGGAAAGCTGAGCCACCGCTGGTGATATTGTGCCTCCAGCGTCAGCGTAGCGAGGCTGATCGCGCCGATCATCAGCAACAGCGCGATACCGAGGCGGCCGGCGTAGGTCACTGCCTGGCGTTGCAAACCGCCTTCGGTCTTCCAGTTGAGCCAGCACGCGCCGAGGAGCGCATAGCCGGTCAGCAACCCAAAGCCGGTCAACAGGCTGAAGGGCGAGAGCCATTCCCACCAGCCGCCCGCATAGGCGCGGCCTTCGACGGTAATCCCCTGGAGAAGCGCGCCGAGGGCGATCCCCTGCGCAAAGGTCGCCACGATCGACCCTGTCGTGAACGCGCGATCCCAGAATTCGCGGTGCGCCGGATCACGCCAGCGGAATTCGAAGGCGACGCCACGAAATACCAGCCCGAGCAACATGGCGATCATCGGCGCGTAAAGCGCCGGAAGGATAATAGCATAGGCGAGCGGAAAGGCGGCAAGCAGTCCGCCGACGCCCATCACCAGCCAGGTCTCGTTGCCGTCCCAGACCGGTGCGATGCTGTTCATCGCCGTATCGCGATCCTTGCCGACCTTGAAGAAGGGAAAAAGGATCCCGATGCCGAGGTCGAAACCATCCATCACGACATAGGCGATGATGGCAAAGGCGATGATCGCGGCCCAGATGACGGTAAGATCGATCATGCGCCTTCTCTTTCGATGACCGCGGCGGCGGGCGTGATTCCGGCGGAGCGGATCGGCATTCCGTCGAGCGCGGCTTCATGCGCTTCGGGGGGCTTTTTCATCAGGTGAAGCAGATACCAGATGCCCATGCCGAACACCGCGAAATAGACGACCACGAAGGCAACGAGCGAGGCCGCGACCGCCGGTGCATCGAGCGGAGACGCACTATCTGCGGTACGGAGCAGGCCATAGATTGTGAAAGGTTGCCGTCCGACTTCGGTGGTGACCCAGCCGGCGAGTACGGCGATGAAGCCGCTCGGGCCCATCGCGACGGCGGCGCGGTGCAGCCATGGCCAGTCGTAGAGCTTCTTGCGGGCACGGGCGGTCAGGCTCCATAGCCCAATGCCCAGCATGGCAAAGCCCAGGCCGACCATGATGCGGAACGACCAGAAGACGATGCCGACCGGTGGCTCGTCGGCATCGGGGATGCTATCCAGCCCGGCGAGGGGCGCGTTCAGATCGTGCTTCAGGATCAGCGACGAAGCCTTCGGTATTTCGATCGCATAATCGACGCGCTTTTCCTTGCTGTTCGGGATGCCGAACAGGATGAGCGGGGCGCCGTCGGGGTGGCTTTGGTAATGTCCTTCCATCGCCATCACCTTGGCGGGCTGATACTCAAGCGTATTGAGGCCGTGCATATCGCCCGCGAATATCTGGATCGGCGCGACGATGGCTGCCATCCACATCGCCATCGAGAACATCTTGCGCGCCCCGGGATTCTGCCGGTCTTTCAGCAGATGCCATGCTCCCACCGCGCCGACGGCAAAGGCGGTCGTCAGATAAGCGGCCAGCACGGTATGGACGAGGCGATAGGGAAAGCTGGGGTTGAAGACGATCGTCAGCCAGCTGTCGCCGGGAAGGAATTGTCCGTTCGCGCCCATTTCGAAACCGACGGGCGTCTGCATCCAGCTGTTGACCGACAAGATCCAGAAGGCCGAGACGAACGTGCCCGCTGCCACCGCCAGCGTCGCGACGAAATGGAGCTTGCGCCCCACCTTGTTGATCCCGAACAGCATGACCCCAAGGAAACCGGCCTCGAGGAAGAAGGCGGTCAGAACTTCATAGGCCATGAGCGGTCCGATGACTGGCCCGGCCTTGTCGGAAAAGACCGACCAGTTGGTGCCGAACTGGTAGGACATGACGATGCCCGACACGACGCCCATCGCGAAAACGACGGCAAAAATCTTGAGCCAGTAGCGATAGAGGTTCGCGTAAACCCCCTTGCCGGTCTTGAGCCAGAGCCCTTCGAGCACGGCGAGGAAACTCGCCAGCCCGATCGTGAATGCCGGGAAAAGGAAGTGAAAGCTGACCGTGAAGGCGAATTGCATACGGGCAAGGATGATGGCCCAGTCTTGCTCAATCATCGGTCAAGATCCCTTATTGTCGAGTGCATAGGCACCGGGTCCCCGCGCCCAGATCAGCAGGAGCGCGCCCAATATGGCGATATTCTTGAACAACGGGCCGACATGCGCGGGATCGGGCACCAGATGCGTGGTGATTGTTACCGGAACGAGCGTCACGAAAAGAATCAGCGTAGAGGCCCGCGTCATGAAACCGATCGCCAGTGTGAACCCCGCCACTACAAAGGCAATCCCCGAAAGCCAGAGCAGGACCGAAGGATCGCCGATCCTGTCGACCGTGCCCGCCCAAGGCGATTCCTTCATTCGGTCGAGCATCATCCGATGTTGGCCAAAATGGCCGAGGCCGCCGACTATGAAGATCAGGCTGGTGAGTATCCGGAAAAGGAGATCGATCAGCGCCTTCGACTTTGCGCCTGGTTCCAGCCAGCGTTCAATGCGTGTGAACATCTCGATCCCCCTCTCGGCTCATGGTTGACCTACGCGACCAATGTCGTGCGCAAATAGGTCCGGTGCGTCGTCCAGCCCTGCGGAAACAGCGTCGCCGCTTCCTCGTCCTTGATCGACGGCGGGATGATGACCTCTTTGCCCACCGACCAGTCGGCTGGCGTCGCGATCCGGAACTTGTCGCCCAGTTGCAGGGCATCTATTACCCGCAATATCTCGTCGAAATTACGCCCGACGCTCATCGGATAGGTCATCGTCAGCCGAATACGCTTGGCAGGGTCGATGATGAACACCGCCCGGACCGCCGCCGTCTCGCTCTGCTGCGGATGGATCATGTCGTACATCCGCGCGATCGACAGGTCGGCGTCGGCCAGGATTGGGAATTTGAGGTCGGTGTGCTGGGTGTCGTTGACGTCCTCGATCCACTTGCGATGTTCTTCGGCCGTATCGGTCGAAAGGCCGAGAGGCTTGGTGTTGCGTTTGTCAAATTCCTGCGCGAGCTGGGCGGTGCGGCCCATTTCGGTTGTACAGACGGGCGTGAAGTCGGCGGGATGGCTGAAGAGGAATACCCAGCTGTCGCCGGCCCATTCATGAAAGCTGATCGGTCCGTTCTGGGTATCGGCGGTGAAGTCGGGGGCGATATCGCCAATGTGGAGTGTCATGATATTTTCCTTTTGATATTCGGGTTGTTCGCGCTTTCACATCTTCGCTGGGATCATAAGCGGATCTCTCCCCAGCTCTTCCAGAGCATGTAGAGGGCGACGATCATGACAAAGGCGGCAAAGACCGTGTTGAGCTTTCCCTTGTCGGCCGAAAGCGCGCGCGAGGCGCGGGTGCCGAGCGCGCTGCCCGCTACACCGCCCAGGATGAAGACGCCCGCCAGCGGCCAGTTGACGAGACCCGACAGCGCATAGTTGAACGAGGTGGTGAGGCCGAACGCAGTCACCGCGATCAGCGAGGTGCCGATCGCCCGCAGGATCGGCATCGACGTCGAAGCCACCAGGCCGGGGACGATCAGGAAGCCGCCGCCGATCCCGAAAAAGCCTGAGAACACCCCAGTTCCCAGCCCATAGCCGGCGACCTTTCCGACATTTTCGCGGCTGCACTGAGCGCCCTCAATGCCTTCGTCACCGCGCCGCCGGAACATCAGGATCGCGACGACGATCATCAGCAACGCGAACAGCAAGAGGAGCTTGTGCCCGTCGATGCTCTTCCCGAGCGTCGAGCCGCCAAACGCGCCGACGACCCCGGCCGAGCCGTAAATGAAGCCGCAGCGCCAGTTGACCGTTCCCGCGCGCGCATGGTTCCACAGCCCGATCGCGGCATTGGCCGCCACCGCAAAAGCGCTGGTACCGATCGCAACGTGCGGCTCTTTCACGCCGACGAGATAGAGCAGCAGGGGAACCGCCAGAATTGACCCGCCGCCGCCGACCAGGCCCAGCACGAATCCAACCAGGGCGCCCGAGACGCCGCCGAGCGCAAAATGGAGGGTGTCGATCACCTCGCTATCCGTTCGCTGCAATCATGTGCGGCTTGACCATCCACTCGCGGCCCTTGAGCATGCCGTGCCAATAAATCGGCGGCAGAATGGTGTCCTTGAGGAGCCACGACAGGCGCGATGGCTTTGTCCCGTCGATCAGCCAGTTCGGGAAACTGGGGAGCTGCTTTCCGCCATAACCGAATTCGGCAAGCACGATCTTGCCGCGCTCGACGGTCAGCGGGCAGCTGCCATAGCCGTCATAATCGGCGACGGGCGGCTTGCCCTCCAAAGCCGCCAGCACATTTACAGCGACGACGGGAGCCTGCTTGCGCGCCGCAGCCATCGTCTTGGCGTTCGACGCCGAGCAGGCATCGCCGAGCCCGAAGACATTGGCGTAGCGGACATGCTGGAGCGTCGCTTCATCGACCTCGATAAAGCCGCTGGCGGCCGCGAGCGGACTGCCGCGAACGAAATCGTGCGCCACCTGCGGCGGCACGACATGGATCATATCGAAATGTTCGTCGACGCGGGTGATGGTATCGCCGCGTTTTTGCTCAAAGGTCGCGACCTTTGCGGGGCCGTCGATGGCGACTAGTTTGGATTCGAAATTCAGATGCGCGTTGTAGCGCTCGACATATTCCATCAGCGCCGGGACATAGACCGCAACCCCGAACAGCACCGCGCCGCTGTTGTGAAACTGGACGTCGATGTCTTTGAGGACGCCGCCGCGTTCCCAGACATTGCACGACAGATACATCGCTTTTTGCGGCGCACCTGCACATTTGATCGGCATCGGCGGCTGGGTGAACAGCGCCCGGCCACCTTTCAAATCCTTGACGAGGCGATTGGTGTAGGGGGCAAGATCGTAGCGGTAGTTGGAGGTGACGCCGTTCTTGCCGAGCGTGGCGCTCAGTCCGGGAATAGCGTCCCAGTCGAGCTTAATCCCCGGGCAGGCGACCAAAACGCTGTACGACACCGAACTGCCGTCATTCAGCAACACCCGATTGTCGTCGGGCGCAAATCCAGATGCCGCCTTTTTGATCCAGTCCACACCCCGCGGCATGACGGAGGTTTCGCTATGGCGCGTGAATGCCGCATCGAAGATGCCCGCGCCGACCATCGTCCAGCCAGGCTGGTAATAGTGGACCCCGGAAGGCTCGATAATGGCAATGGAGAGCTTGCGGTTTCGCTTCAGTAGACTGGCCGCCGTCGCGATTCCCGCGCTGCCACCGCCGACGATGACGACGTCATAGTCGGCGGTGGCAGCGCGGGTTGCCAATTGCGCGGTCGCCATGGCAGCCAGCTTTTCCGATCGGCTGCCCGAACGGCAGAAGGCGAGTATCGGTGACGGCAACTCGGCAAGAGCATTAGCCATCAGCATCGCGTCGGTCCCGGTCATCTGGCCCGAAACCACCGGGATATGCGCAAAGCCAATCTTATGCCAATGCGCCGCCTCGGCAATCGCAGCGGCAGGCGGCTGTCCGGCTTCCTCGCCGTCGGGGCGGTTGCATATGATCGAGCGATAGCCGGCTGCGACGATCGCCGCGACGTCGCCGGGCTGAATCTGCGGGCTGACACCGAGCTGCGAATTGATCGTTTTAATATCCATGTCTCGTCTCCGGTGGTGGCGTGGGGTCAGCGGCTGGTGAGGCGGTGCAGCACCATGCCTGCGCCCATGGCGGCGACCGCAACGATGGCTTGGCCTGGCGCGAGCGCGAGCCCGGCAATCGCGGGACCGGGGCAGAGGCCGCTGATCCCCCAGCCGGTCCCGAAGATCACCGCGCCGGCGGCCAGCGGAACGTCGATTCCGCGGGTGGGGGGAAGGTCGAAAGCATCGGCGAGGAGCGGGCGCGTCAGGCGGCGCTGGATCGCCCAGGCGATCGCCATCGGGGCCAGCGCGCCGCCCATGACGAACGCCAGCGTCGGATCCCACGCGCCGAACAGGTCGAGGAACGCACGGACGCGCTGGGGGTCGGCCATGCCCGACAGCGCGAGCCCGGCACCGAATATCGCGCCCGCCGCCAGCGCCGCAAACAGGCGCTTCACAGCAGGCCGCCCGCGCGCATCAGCGCGACCGTGGCGATGCCGCTTGCCATGAAAAGCAATGTCGCGGTGATCGAGCGCAGCGACAGCCGCGACATACCGCACACGCCATGGCCGCTGGTGCAGCCCGAGCCAAGCCGGGTGCCATAGCCGACGAACAGCCCGCCAAGGGCGATCGGCCAGATAGACGCAGGGTAGCGGATTTCGACGCCGCCAAGCAGCAAGGCCATCGCAGCGGCACCCAGCGGCAGGCCGATGATGAAAGCGGCGGCCATGCCGCGCGGCGCGCTGCCGCTTCCGAGCCCGGTCGCGCGCGCGGCAAGACCGCTGACCCCGGCGATCCGGCCGTTGCCGAGCAGCATGATCGCGGCGCTGAGACCGATGAGCAAGCCGCCGAGCAAACCCTCGACCGGCATCGCGTGCGGAAAGGCGGCGATCATACCGCGTTCACGGGGATCTTGAGGTAGCGAATGCCGTTTTCCTCGGGTGCCGGCATGTGGCCGGCGCGCATGTTGACCTGGATCGACGGCATGATGAGCCGCGGCATAGACAGCGCGATGTCGCGCGCCTCGCGCATCGCGACGAATTCGTCTTCGGTCACGCCATCATGTGCATGGACATTGTGCGCGCGTTCGTCGGCGACCGTGGTTTCCCAGATATAATTGTCACGGCCTTCGGGCAGATAGTCATGGCACATGAACAATCGCGTTTCGGGCGGCAGCTCGAGGATACGGCGCAGCGACTGGAAGAGCTGGCGCGCGTCGCCGCCCGGGAAATCGGCGCGCGCGGTGCCATAGTCGGGCATGAACATCGTATCGCCGACGAACACCGCGTCGCCGATGACATAGGCGTTGTCGGCGGGGGTGTGGCCGGGGACGTGGAGCACCGTGACCTCGATCTGGCCGATCTGGAACCGGTCGCCGTCTTTCCACAAATGATCGAAATCGGATCCGTCGCGCTCGAAATCGCTCCCCGCGTTGAACAATTTGCCGAAGCTGTTCTGGACGGTGACGATATGCTCGCCAATCGCGATCTGGCCGCCGAGCTTTTCCTGGAGATGCGGCGCTGCTGACAGATGGTCGGCGTGGGCATGCGTTTCCAGCAGCCAGTCGATGGCAAGGTCATGCTCCTTGACGAAGGCGATGATCTTGTCGGCCGAGGCAAAGCTCGTGCGCCCCGCCGCCGGATCATAATCGAGCACGCTGTCGATGATCGCGGCGCGCTTGGTCGCGGGATCGTGGACGACATAGGACACCGTATTGGTCGCATCGTCGAAGAAGGCCTTGATCGCCGCCGGTTTCGCCCGGGCCGCGATCACTTGGGCGCTGGCGTGGGCAATGGTCGAATCGGTCACTCTCGCCTCCATAAATTCATATTTACATATATTATGTAATCGAGTAGAGGGATTGCGTCAAGCCCTCACCGGCGGCATGGATTTGGGGGATGAAAGACCAAGGCTTATGATGGACAAGATCGATACCGGGGGGCGGCGCCCGCTACGGCTTGGCGATGAAGCGCCGCCCTTCAGCGCAAGATCGACCAGAGGCGCGGTGAAGCTCGCCGATTATCGCGGGCGCTGGCTCGTCTTCTTCTCGCACCCCGCCGATTTCACGCCGGTCTGTACGACCGAGTTCATCGCTTTCGCCAAACATCAGGCCGACTTCGACGCGCTCGATTGCGCCTTGCTCGGGCTTTCGGTCGACAGCCTCTATTCGCATCTCGCCTGGGTGCGCGCGATCGAGGCGCAGTTCGGCTTCGCGATCGAATTTCCGATCGTCGAGGATCCGAGCATGGCGGTCGGCCGCGCCTATGGCATGATCGATGATGCAGCGCAGGACAGTTCAGCCGTTCGCGCGACCTATTTTATCGATCCCCATGGGGTTGTTCGCGCGATCAACATCTATCCGCACACGGTCGGCCGTTCGGTCGAGGAGATTTTGAGGACGCTCGCCGCCCTCCAGCGCACCGCCGACGGCAGCGTGCTGGCCCCCGAAGGCTGGCGCCCCGGCCAGCCGCTGCTCGCTCCGCCGCCCGAGCGGATGATGGAAGGCGACGATCTTGGCTGGTTCTGCCGCACGGTCGATGCCCCATGAGCGCGATTTACCAGGACCGTGCGCTCGCGGACAAGGCCGTTGAAAAGCTGCGCGTCTATGCCCAGCCGCAACGGCTGATGATCCTCTCCTGCCTGCTCCGCGGCGGGCGGACAGTGGGCGAAATCGAAGCAGCAACGGGGATCGGACAGCCGGCGCTCAGCCAGCAGCTAGCCGAACTGCGCCGCGCCGATATGGTCGTCACACGGCGTTCCGCGAAACAGGTGCACTACGATCTGGCAGATGAGGGCGTGGGCGTATGCGTGCGCGGCATGGAGGCGATCTTTGCCGGACCTGTCACGACCGGAGAATTGCTCGCTGCGGCGATCGTTTCTGAAAGTTCCAACAAACAACGCGAATTGCCCCTATCAGGCGCGGCTGTTTTTGCCCGCGTGGGGTGAGAATATAGCATAAACTTGGCAGCTATCGCCCGCATAGAACGGTCAGACTGTCTGCTGACAGCTCTACGGGCTATTCGCTCGTTCCTCCCTTGGCCATTTTGGCCACAGGAGAACGATCATGGGACGGTCTGAATTCGACTATGTTTCGCCACGCCCCGCCTGGAATGCCGGCAGAAAAGTGGGTACCAAGCGTCCGCTGAAGCCGCGACAGATATGGGCGATACGGTTTTACCTGGATCGGGAGCATCGCCTAAGGGACCGGGCCCTGTTCGACCTCGCAATCGACAGCAAGTTGCGTGGATGCGATTTAGTGAAAATCCGGATTGGCGACCTCGTCGCTGGCGGCGAGTTGCGCACGCGGGCCATCGTGACACAGCAGAAAACAGGCAGGCCCGTCCAGTTTGAGCTGATGTCTGATGCTCGGGGAAGCCTGCTAGCATGGCTGGAGAGACGGGGAGGCTCGGTCGAAGATTACGCGTTCCCCAGCCGTATCGACCACTCAACACACATGAGCACTCGGCAATATTCTCGACTTGTAGATGAATGGGTCACGGCGGTTGGCCTCCGAAGCGAGGACTATGGGACACATTCGCTGAGAAGGACCAAGGCCTCCATCATCTACAAGGCCACTGGCAACCTGCGCGCCGTGCAAATCCTACTGGGCCATACAAAGATCGAAAACACGGTGCGCTATCTTGGCGTTGATGTGGAGGATGCACTGACGTTGGCAGAGGGTATAGAAATCTAGCAGACGCTGAATAGATCATCACTGGAGAGCGAACGCTCAGGAAAATCCTTGAACGTCCGCTCTCTTTATTTGATCGCCAGAAGCCGCCGGTCCGCAAACGGCCAGGTCGAGCCACTAGCAGCCGGACGGCCACTCGCTCGATTGATATGTAGAAGCCGTTGCCGAGTGAGTCTGAGCGCGCACGTGGGCTATCCATCGAAGGTAGAGCCAGCACCGAAAGTTGCGCGGATGAAGGATGCGACTCGACGGAAAGCGCGATCTCCGTTCTCTATAGGTGCGACAGCGCTCGCGACAGAGGATACCATGCCACCGCAAGCTCCAATTCCAGGGTCTCGTCGTCGTCAGGGTGCATTTCTGCGGACACAATGGTGGTGTGCTTGGAACCAAAAAAAATACGGTCCTCGGTGAAATCTATGAGTTCCGCGAGTCTTCGACCGCGTAGCGCCGTTAATACGGTTGTTGGGAATTGGTGATTGCTTAAAAACAAACGTGCAAGAGGTTTGTTTGATACAGCGTTCTGGGGATTATGATAGTGCTCTAAGACTTCAGAATAATGGTATCCTGGCGATAAATAACCTAGGAAAAACGTGTTCTCTCCGTAAGTGTCAAAGCTGCCGACCCCGTGATGAATTTCGGATTGTCGGCTTACCAGCGTACGCTTGGGGGACGAGCTGTATCCCAAGCTCAGCACCTCAGAGTCTCGCCGCGACCGAATGCCAGCGAGAAAATTGGATCTACTGGTACCGGCCATCTTCAAAAATCTAACCGCATGGGCCGATATCAATGGGTTGCTCGCCAGCAGCCGATCTGCCGCGACAGTCATCGAACAGCCCGCCGACCGGGACGGACCGACATTCTTCCCGACGATCGAGTGCCTGCGTGGGCGTCGGGTAATGCTTCAGGGCGTTCGGCAGCCACTTTAATCGCATCCCAATCGACGAAACTGAACCCAATCCGCTTTAAGTGGGCTGCAAGATTGCCGATCGCCCGTCCCAAACCGTAGCCTCCGCCAACATCTGCGGGCGAATGCCCCATAAGCTGGTCGTGCACGTCCTTGGGAATGTTGGCGTCGCGGCAGAGATCCTTGAAGCTGTGTCGGAAACTATAAAACACGAGGCGGGGGTCGTCGCCGACGGCCTTGTCGATCAGGCGGTTGGCGCGGCGGCTCGCCTCCTTGGTCTTTACGCCCAGTGAATCGGCCTCGAGGTCAGGAAAAAGCCGTACTGCTCCGCTTGACCGCATCCGTTGGACGTAGTCGAGAAATCCGAGCGCTATCAGTTTGGGATGGAGCGGTATCACGCGAATAGAACCGTCGGTCTTCACCCGTTTGCGCTCGTCAATCTCGTCCATGACGTAGTCCGTGACGTCGATATAAGGGATCCCTTGCTCGGACTTGATGTCCGCGAGCAATATCTGACCAAGTTCCTCAATTCGAGCGCCCGTGCAAAGCCCGAGCAGGAACAACCAGCGCAGCGTCGAATCGGAGACCTTTGACTTGCTCAGAGGGTGAGACCAAGCCGCGGTGAACAGCTTGGCCGCAAATAGCTGAGCGAGTTCGTCCTTGGTAAATGGGCGCCGCGTGCTCTTTTTTGTGTATCCTTCGACTTTGATACCGGCGCCGGTGTTCGCAGGGATGAAGCGCTCCTGGAAAGCGAACCCGAGGAGAGCTTGGACCGCACCGAGATATTTTTTGATCGATTGCGGGGATATGCGGTCTACGCCCGACCTGTCCGCATAGAGCGCATGAATATCGACAAACTCCATCATGCGATGCGCTCGCGGCATGCTTTTCGGGAGCACCGCTATCGCGTCACGAAATTCGAACAGATCGTTGGGCGTGATTTCGCCGATGCCGACATCGCCGATATAGCTTTTGAAATAGCGTACAGCCGTTTTCGTCGCGGCCTGCGCCTTGGGCGTCGGCTTGCGCGCCGCGATCCATTTGGCCTCGAGGGCGTCGAGCTTCATGTGTGGCTGGAGGCGGCTCGAATTTGCGCGGCGCCGGGCCGAGGGGAGCACGGGAATTTGTTCGCGGACTTGCGGCGAACACAGCGCATCAGCCAATGCATCGGCGAGCGGTTCGTCGATCCCGCGATTCGTCTCCTCGGGTAGTTTTAGTTCACGCTTTATTTTCGCGACGGCGAAGCTGAGCAGGGGACGCCAACGGCGATGCGGTACCCGTTTCTGAAAACTGAACCACAGATCGCCGGGGTCTCGATGGACCGAAGCATGGTGAGCCTCGATCCGAGCGAGTGTTTCGGGAGAAAACTCATCGTCGATGTCACTTCCCGCCAACTTCTTGCGATAAGCGATCCATTCGGCAGAACTCATGTCTTGTGCGGTGGCTCGATGGTCTCCCGATTGATCCGCGACGGCGTCGTCGAGCTCCTTGAGGAAGAAGGCGACATCCATACCGCCGCTCGCAAACCCGGTAGCGGACCGGGCGGTGAGGAGGCGGTCGACCAGGACGCGTGCCTCGTCGGAGGTGAACGATCCTGCGACACCGTTTGCGAGCGTGGCGCGAAATTGATCGCACTTCTGCTCATATTCACCATTGGCGATCGCCAGCTTGCGTTCTGCATCGCGCGGATCGGCCGTGCCGAGGCTGACCTTATAGAGTTGGCCGCAAGCGAAGGCTTTTTGCAACGGCAGCGGAATACGGCGGCGGAGGTAAAAGATGCCGCTGCGCGGATCGCGCCAGAGTCCCTTCGGATTCATGATTGTTCGTCCTTTGTGTACTCATTTGGTGTACCCACCGAGTCACTAACGAACAGAAAACCGAGACTTCTGCGCCTTTCCGGCGATTTGGTGACCCCTACGGGACTCGAACCCGTGTTTTCGCCGTGAAAGGGCGACGTCCTAGACCGCTAGACGAAGGGGCCGTCTGATCGGTGAAGCGGGGCCTTAGACGCGCACTTCCGCGCGGTCAAGCGCGGGCGCAAAATTATTGCGCTGCAGCGCATCAGTCGGCCCAGGCCGCATCCTCCAGGTGCAGCTCCGCCGCCGGGCGGCTACCCCAGTCGTCACGCTTTGCTCGCCCCGCGAGCCACAATTTGCGGCCGCGCGCATGCAGAAGCGTCTGTCCCAACTCGGTTTCGGCATTACGAAAGGCGATCGCCTTGAAACGCGCGCCGTCCTCGCCCGCGACGATCAGGCGCAGGTGGTCGGTGCCGACGATTCCCGATTCGACGATTCGCACCGGCCCCGTCGCAACGCGCGGCGCAGGCCAGCCCGCGCCATAGGGACCCGCGCTCTCGATCGCGTCGCACCACAGGGGCGAAATGCCGCGCGGGGCCAGCACCGCGTCAATCAGCAGCGACTTGTCGCCGCTCGCGCACTCGACGTCGGCGGCGAGCCGGTCGTTGAGGAAGGCGCCGAGCGCGTCGACCCGGTCCCGTTCGACCGTCAGCCCCGCCGCCATCGCGTGTCCGCCGCCCGCGACGAGCAGCCCGGTCTCCTTCGCAGCGAGGATCGCGGCGCCCAGATCGACGCCGCTGATCGACCGGCCCGATCCCTTGCCGATCCCCTGTTCGTCGAGCGCAATGACGATCGCCGGGCGATGGAGTTTTTCCTTGAGCCGTCCCGCGACGATGCCGATCACGCCCGGGTGCCAGCCCTCGCCCGCGACGATCGCCACCGGCGCATTGCCGCACGCGGCGCTGGCCTCCATCGCCTGGTCCAGCACGGCGGCCTCGATCGCGCGCCGTTCCTCGTTCAGCCGATTCAGCTCCTGCGCGATGTCGGCCGCCTCCTGTGGATCCGAGGTGGTGAGCAGCCGCACGCCCAGGTCCGATTTACCGACGCGCCCGCCTGCATTGATACGCGGACCCAGCGCGAAACCCATGTCGCTGGCGGTCGGCGGCTTGGTCAGCCGCGCGGCGTCCATCAGCGCCGCCATGCCGATATTGCCGCGCTTCGCCATGACCTTCAGCCCCTGCGTCACGAGCGCGCGGTTGAAGCCGGTGAGACGCGCCACATCGGCGACGGTGCCGAGCGCGACCAGGTCGAGTAGTTCGATCAGCTGCGGTTCGGCCCGGCTGCCGAAATATGCGCGCGCGCGCAACGTACGGAGCAACGCCGCGCCGAGCAGAAAGGCGACCCCGACTGCGGCCAGATTGCCGTGGATCGCGGCGTCGGGTTCTTCGTCGAGCCGGTTCGGGTTCACAAGCGCGAGCGCGGCGGGCAGGGTGGTTGCGCACTGATGATGGTCGACAACGATTACCTCGACCCCTGCGGCATTGGCCTCGGCGATCGCGTCGAACGCCTGCGCGCCGCAATCGACCGTGACGACCAGTTTCGATCCGGCCTCGCCTATCTTCACCAGTGCCGCGCCCGACGGGCCATATCCTTCCATCAACCGGTCGGGAATATAGGCGCCGACCGGCACGTCGAGCGCGCGGAGTAGGCGGACGAGCAGCGCCGCCGAGGTCGCGCCATCCACATCATAATCGCCGAAGATCGTCACCGCCTCGCGCTTCTCGACCGCATCGGCCAGGCGCGCCGCGGCGGCATCCATGTCGCGGAAAAGCGACGGATCGGGCATGAAACCGCGCAACGTCGGCGTCCGCTGCCGCTCGATATCGTCGCGGGCGACACCGCGCGCGAGCAACAATTGCGTAACCAGGTCGTCGGGCGCGAGATTCTCCGCGCTCGTCCGCCGCCAATGCCAGGGCTGGCCAAGGATCGACCGCGTGATTCCAAGCGCCGCGTCGTTCATGACCGCGCTCCTGCGGCAAGGATGCGCGCGCGCAGCTCCCGAGCGGTCGCGAGCGGGATCGCGGGAATCTCGTGACTGGCCAGGCTGCTGCCCCCCGGAACCCCGAACACCAGCGTCGCAAGGCCAAGCGGACGGAGGACGAAGCTGGTCTCGAGGTCGATGCTCTGCACTGACGCGTGCGGCAGCAACGTCATCTTGGGCTTCCACCAGCCGCGGCGAATCGCGACGAGGTCGCCGATGTCGGCCCAGCGATGATAGCGCGCCGTCACCAGCGCGATCAGCGCGATCGCCGGCGCCGCGATCAGCCCCAGCCAGCCCACGGCATTGCCGAGATACAGCGCGATCGCGCCGCCGATCATCGCACAGATCGCGCCAATCACCGGCCCCATCGCCACGATATGGTGGCTATGCTGCCACCGCTGATCTGCGTCGGGCCGCGCGATCGCCACTTCGGCCAGCACGGGATCGATGTCGGCCAACCGGCCGAAGGGCACGACCTGGTGATCGCGCTCCTTCTCCCCATCGCTCGCCAGGCTCTGCAGGCGCAGTTCGTGCCAGCCGAAGCGCTTCCTGAACCAGCCGGTGACCAGGATTGCCGCCTGAACGCGCTTCACCGGCACCGCGACGTCGGTCCGCGTCGTCAGCCCCCGCGTCCGGCGCAGCGCACGCGGCTCTCGGGTCAGGCGAAAGTCCCAATTGGCGAACAGCATCGTACCGATCCCGCTCGCAAAGCCGATGAAGAGCAGCGATATCACCGCGCCTACGCCCGCGATCCAGCGATGCGCCAGCAGCCAGCTGTCGAGGCCATAGCCCTCGGCGATCCGGATCCAGGCCATCGGATTGAAAATGTTGAAATCGAATGGCAGCAGATTGTCGAAAAACTGCATGCCCGCACCGACCACCGCAAGCGCGGCGAGCGAGAAATTGAACAGTCCCGCAACCAGCAATCGCCGCAGCCCCATCGCGTAGAGCAGGCGATCGCCCGCCACCGGGGTCGCGTCCGCTGCGGTGCCGTCGGTCGTCGGCGCGGCGTCCGTTACCGCGAGCGGTTCGCTGCGATGCGCGCGTATGGTCGTGCGCAGCGCCTGTGCAGCGTCGAGCCCGATCGCATCGAGTATCGCGTCATTTTCCTTGCCGCCCGCACCCGTTTCAAAGCCCACCTTGGCGATGCCGAGCGCGCGCGACACCAGCCCCTGTTCGATGCTCACGTCCTGGATGCGGTCGAAGGGGATCGTCCGGTGCTGGCGCGACAGCACGCCGCTTTCGATCACGATCTCGCCCTCCCCGACGAAGAAACGAAAGCGCAGCCATTGAAACCATGCGGCAAGCAGCGAGATCAGCAGAAAGGCCAGGATCGCGGGGACGATATAGACCCAGTTGCCGGTGAAGCCGAGCGCGGCGACCGCCGGCAAAAACTGGAACGAGCGCGGCCCCAGCTTGACGATCGCCAGCGCGAGCGTCGCCGGATGCAGCCTTTGCCAGTCGGGTTCCATTACCGAAGGGGCCGCGTCGGTCATGCGAAGTCGGTCTGGATATGGCGGCGGATCGTCTCGCGCATCGCCGCGGCAAGATCGGACGGCAGGCCGGGCAGGGTTACGGTGCTGTTGTGGGTTCCGGAGGTATGGACGACCAGATGCGACAGGCCGAAAAGGCGCTCGATCGGCCCCTGGCCGACGTCGATATGTTGAACCCGCACGAAGGGAACGATGGTGTCGGTGCGAAACAGCCAGCCGCGCGCGACGCGCAACTGCCCCTCGCCGATCCCATAGCCCCAGCGCGCGACGCGCCGCGAAGGAAAGGTGATGATCGCGATGATCGCGAACAGCCACGCAGCGACGGTCAGCAGCCCGTACGGACCATCGATCTGCGGCGTCACCAGGTAATCGACGACGCTCGCTCCGATCGCGATCGGCACCATGTTGAGCGCGGTGGCGATCCGAAGGACATGGCCATAGGCCGGATCGACCGGATGGAGCCCCTCGCCGGCGTTCAGCGCATCATGCGCAAAGGGGTCGGTCGGTGATGCGGGCGTATCGGTCATGATCCTCCGTTAGTCGCTCATCCCCTCAAGGGACAACTACATTGAAGCGTGGGTCGGCGGGCGGGTGCAGCGCGAACCAGCTCAGGAACGCCATCCGGTCGCCGTCGATGCGGATCGCACCCGATTGCATCAGCGCCGGGAACTGCGCCTGCCCCAGCATCACATCGTCCAGCGTCTTGCGGTCGATCGTGATCGTCGCGGTCGGTGCCGGATCGGTGACGCCATAGCGCGGGAACTCTACTCCGCCGCCGACCACGACCGCCACGACTTCCTTGCTGTCAGGCAGGACGAACTGGAACGTTCCTTTGAGGCCGCTGCCCTTCGCCGCGTCGAACCGCGTGGCGAGCGCGTCGAAAAAGACGCCGGTCGGGATCGCGCTGACGAAGCTGCGGCTCTGTCCGTTGCTCGTCGCCGCCGCGGCCGCATTGCCGCGCAGACTCGCCGCCGCGGCGAGATAATAGTTTCGCCAGGCGCCGGATTCGGCCTGATAGCCCATCTGGTCGTAAGCGGAGGCCAGCGCGGCGCGCGCTTCCGCATTCGCTGGCTGCGCAAAGACCAGCTTGTTCAATATCTCGGCCGCCCAGCGATAGTCGCCCGCCTCGATCGCCTTCTTGCCCTCGACCAGCAACTTGTCGGCGCCGCCCGCCAGCGCGACATATTTGGACGCCGACTGCTCGGGAGGCAGCGGGTTGAAATTCGCCGGATTGCCGTCCCACCAGCCGAAATATCGCTGATAGACCGCCTTCATGTCGTGATTGAGCGTGCCATAATAGCCGCGGGTCGAAAAATCCTGCGTCTGCACCGGCGCCTCGGCCGTCTGGTCGGCCAGTTCGTGCAGGGTCGCGCCGCGATTGGCCAGGAACAGCGTCCGGTCATGGACATAGCGATAGGCATCGCGCTGGTTCGCCAGCAGCGCGCTCACCTCGCTCGCCCCCCATGTCGGCCAATGATGCGAAGCCAGCGCCACCTCGGCCTTGCCGCCCCATTTCAGCAGCATCGCGTCGATCACCTTCGACCAGTGCAGCGCGTCGCGCACCTGCGCTCCGCGGAGCGTCAGCACATTGTGCAATGTGTGCGTCACTACCTCGGTCGTGTGCAGCGCCTTATAGGCCGGAATGTAAAAGACGAACTCCGACGGCGCCTCGGTGCTGCCCGCGTCGAGGAACTCGAAAACCAGCCCGTCGATCGTCAGCGTCCCGCCCTTTTCGCCGACCGTCTCGGTCGGCTCCATATAGCCGACGGTTCCCGACGACAGCTTCGGTCCCAATCCTGTATCGACCTGTCCGCGCACGCCCGGCGGCAGGATCGCGCCGAACATATAGAGCGCGCGCCGTCCCATTGCGGTGCCCGCGAGGACATTTTCCGACGTCGCTTCCTCCGAAAATCCGTGCGGCGCGATGATGCGGATTTTCTGCGCCTTCACCTGTTCGGCCGTCACGATCCCGCCGACGCCGCCGAAATGGTCGCTGTGGCTGTGCGAAAATATCACCGCCTTGATCGGCAGCTTGCCCGTCTTCGCCTCGACCGTGTCGGCGAACAATTTCCAACTCGCCGCTGCCGCCTCTTCGGACAATAGCGGGTCGACGACGATCCATCCCGACTTGCCGCGGATGATCGTCATTACCGAAATATCATAGCCGCGCACCTGCCAGATCTTGTCCGGCACGACCTCGAACAAGCCGTGCACTGCATCCAGCCGCGCCTGCCGCCACAACGAAGGGTTCACCGTATCGGGCGCCTTCGTCTGGTTCAGAAATTCATAGGGCCGGCGATCCCAGACGGTCTTGCCGGCCTTGTCCATTATGATGCCGTCCGGAATTTCGCTCAGCTTTCCGCGCATCACATTCGCCTCGTCGCGCGGGTCGTCCAGCGGCAGCCGCTTGGCGATCTCGGCCTGCGCGGTGCGCGTCGCCTCGCTCGCGGCGTCTTGCGCCAGTGCGGCGATCGGCAAGCAGGTGGCGAGCAGCATGATGGTCAGTCGGCGCATGAAATCCTCCCCCAGATTTTGGGGGCAGCTTGCGCCCGGACCCGCGGCTTGGCAAGCATCGCCACATGACCGACACCCCGCACCTGCTGATCGTCTGGCACAGCCGCACCGGCGGCAGCGAAGCGCTCGCACGCGCCGCAGCCGAGGGGGCGCCGACCGCCGAACTCGCGGCGGCCAGCGAGGTGACGCCCGATCTGCTGATCGCCGCCGGCGGCTATCTCTTCGTCGGCCCCGAAAATCTCGCCGCGCTGTCGGGCGCGATGAAGGAGATGTTCGACACCTGCTATTATCCTTGCCTGGGGCGGCTCGAAGGCCGGCCGTATGCGACGATCATCTGCGCCGGCTCCGACGGCGAGAACGCCCAGCGCCAGCTCGACCGGATCGCGACCGGTTGGCGGCTGCGGCGCGTCGCCGACCCGATAATCGTCAACACCGCCGCCCAGACGCCACAAGCAATCCTTGCCCCCAAGACCATCCCCGCCGCCCGCCTCACCGAAGCCCGCGACCTGGGCGCCGCGCTGGCGGAAGGCCTGGCATCGGGAATTTTCTGAAGAACGCATCCTGGCTGCCCTCACCGTATTATCTTAATAATACAGTTCGAACGGGCCGAGGGTCAAGCCGCGATCGGCGGGCTTTGGGTAGAACGCGATTACCGCAATCAAGCCGTCCGAAAGCCGTGCGTGATCGGATAACGGCGGTCGCGGCCAAAATTGCGCGTCGACAGCTTCACCCCCGGCGGAGCCTGGCGGCGCTTATATTCGGCGATGGCAAGCAACCGCTCGATACGCGCGACCGCGTCGCGATCGAAACCATAGCGCGCCACGACATCGTCGACGCTCGCTTCCTCCTCGACAAGCATGTGGAGCATGCGGTCGAGGTCGGCATAGGCGGGCAGGCTGTCCTCATCCTTCTGGTCGGGGCGCAGTTCGGCGCTGGGCGGCTTGGTCACGATATTCGCCGGCATCACCGGGGCCACGGGGTTTAGCGACAGCCGCGGCACGTTCGCATTGCGCCATTCGGCCAGCGCAAAGACGGTCGTCTTGTACGCGTCCTTCAACGGATTATAGCCGCCCGCCATGTCGCCATAGATGGTCGCGTACCCCACGCTCATCTCGCTCTTGTTCCCCGTCGTCAGCAGCATCGGGCCGAATTTGTTGCTGAGCGCCATCAACGTCACGCCGCGGATGCGCGACTGGACATTCTCTTCGGTGATGTCGACGTCGCGATCGGCGAAGCTGCCGGCCAGCATCTGATCGAAGGCCTCGACCGCCGGGACGATCGATATGGTGTCCAGCCGGCACCCGATCATGCCCGCGCAGCCGGCGGCATCGTCCAGGCTTTCCTGGCTGGTAAAGCGGCTGGGCAGCATCACGCACCACACTTTGTCGGGGCCGAGCGCGTCGGCAGCGATCGCAGCGCAGATCGCCGAATCGATACCCCCCGACAGGCCCAGCACGACGCCGGGGAAACGATTGCGCGTCACATAGTCACGCAGCGACAGGATCATCGCGCTATATATATCGGCGGGATGCGCTTCCCATTCGGCGATCGCCCCGGACGCGCAGGTCCAGCCGCCCTCGCCCTTCGTCCAGCGCGTGACGCGCTCTTCTGGCTCCCAGTCGGTCAGTCGGTGCGCGGTCGATCCGTCGCCGTTCAGGACGAACGAACAGCCGTCGAACACCAGCTCATCCTGTCCGCCGATGCGGTTGAGAAAGATCAGCGGCAGTCCCGTTTCGGCGACTCGGCCCGCGAACACCTGCGTCAGGCGGCGGTCGTCCTTGTCGATCTCGTACGGGCTGCCGTTCACCGAAATCAGCAGCTCGGCGCCCTGCGCCTCCAGATGCTTCGAAACCGTCGACAGCCAGCCATCCTCGCAGATCGGCAGACCCAGCCTGATCCCACGCCATTCGACGATGTCGGGCAGCGGCCCCGGCGCGAAAACCCGCTTCTCGTCGAACGTGCCATAGTTCGGCAGCTCGTGCTTGCGGCGCGTCGCGACGATGCGGCCGCCGTCGAGCAGCGCGACGATATTATAAAGCGCCTCGCCCTCCCTTTCGACCGAGCCGACCAGCATCGCCGGGCCGCCGTCGGCAGTCTCGGCGGCGAGTTCGGCCAGAAGCGTCGCGGCGCGATCGGCCAGCGCGGGCTTCAGCACCAGATCCTCCGGCGGATAGCCGATCAGTTGCAGCTCGGGATAAAGGACCAGGTCGGCGTCGCGGTGGCGCGCCCGAATCTCGCGCATCGCCTGAGCGTTGGCGGCAAGGTCACCGACCGCCTGCGTCATCTGCGAAAGGATGATGGTAAGCTGCTGTGTCATGGGGGCGGTTTAGGACCAACCGCCCCGCGCATTCAACCGAAGAGAAGCGCCCAAAGCGTCCGTCCAGGCGCCATTGCAAAGAAACCCGCGGCGATCAGCCCGAAAAAGACGCCGCGCATCGTCTTCAGGTGGCGGTCGATCTGCCCCGACTTCGCGAACCAGATCGCGCGGGGGACCTGCACCAGCGTCAGCACGGAAAACAGGTGGATCGGCCCGATGCCGCCGGTGATCGTGCGGATCCAGAAGCTGTCGATTGCGGTGACGATCATCAGCATCGCCCAGACGCGCCCGCCGACGCGGTGCGCAGTGTCGCCCTTGCGCTGACGCCACAGCAGCCACGCGCCGAGCGGGAGCGCGGGGACGACGGTCGCGAGATGGACCCAGATCGCCCACGCCGGTGTCTTGTAGTCGGCGGTGCCGACGAACGAGCGAACCAGCCCCGCCAGCACGATTGCGCCCAGGACAAGCAGCGCGATGACGGCGATGCGACGGATGTGGCTGGCGGGCGTTGCGGGTGCGGCGGTCATGGCGAAATCCTGTTGCTTGGCTGTCGATGGCTTTTCCCTGCCCCGCCGCGGTTCGCGGGCAATCTCGCTTTCGTGGAAATGGCGGATTTCTTCGCGAAACAGGACATCGCGCCAATTGACGCTTCGTGAAATGGCAGACAAAAGGCGCGACATGGCAAAGCGGCTGACGATCGAACTGCTGATAATGGCCGCGCTCGGCCTGCTGATCGGATTGCTCGGGCCGTTCGGTACCTTCGACGCGCCGCCCGCACAGCGAATGGTGAGTTGGGTCATCTGGATCCTGTCGGGCTACATCCTGTTCCGGCCGACCGGAATCGTCGCGCGCTGGCTGTGCGAGGCCACCGGAATGCCGCGTTACGCCGGAACCCTGCTCGCGCTCGTGGTCGCCAGTGTGCCGCTGACGCTCGTCATCACGATGATGGCGATGCGGATGGATTTCGGTGAGGCGCTGCGTTGGCCGGGCTTCTGGACCATGTATCTTTACATATGGGTCGTCTCGGCCGTCGTCTCGACCGCGACGAACGTACTGCTTGGGCGCGGTGCGCCGGTCGAGGCAGGCGCACCTGCGCCTTCGCCCTTAGCGGCGCGCGCTATACCGTCCCCCGCACCTGAACCGACGCCGACACTCATCCCGGAGCCGGCCGCGCTGACACCCGCGCTCCCCCTCCCACCCGGCTTCGGTACCGTTCGCGCACTGAAGGGCGAGGATCATTATGTCCGCGTCATCGGCGACGGGCGCGAGGAGATGATCCTGATGCGGATGCGCGATGCGATCGACCGGCTCGGCGCAGCAGAGGGGCTGCGCGTCCACCGAAGCTGGTGGGTCGCGAAGGATGCCGTCGCGGGGATGCGCCGCGACGGGCGGACCGCGATCCTGACGCTCACGGGCGGGCACGAAGTTCCGGTCGCGCGCGACATGATGCCGTACCTGCGCGCCGCGGGATGGCTCTGACCGACCGCACAATCCGTCTTCCGCCGCACATCCGCCGCAAAAGCTGTCGTCGGACGCAACTTGACGCTTCCCCTATCCGCCCACGCTGGCTAAGGGGGCGCGCAATCCCATCCGCCGCGAAAGGGCCTTGCACCCCATGAAACTCATCTCCGGCAACAGCAACCTGCCGCTGGCCCGCGCGATTGCGGATTATCTCGAGCTGCCGCTGACCGACACCAGCGTTCGCCGCTTCGCCGATGAAGAGGTCTTTGTCGAAATTCACGAAAACGTCCGCGGCCAGGACGTCTTCGTCGTCCAGCCGACCAATTTTCCGGCGAACGACAATCTCATGGAGCTGCTGATCATCAACGACGCGCTGCGACGCGCGTCGGCGAAGCGCATCACCGCGGTGGTTCCCTATTTCGGTTATGCGCGCCAGGACCGTAAGCCCGGCCCGCGCACGCCGATTTCGGCAAAGCTGGTCGCGAACCTGATCACCACCTCGGGCGCCGACCGCGTGCTCGCGATCGATCTGCACGCCGGGCAGATACAGGGCTTCTTCGATATTCCCACCGACAACCTCTATGCCGCGCCGGTGATGAGCGCCGATATCCAGGCACGGTTCGGCGACAAGAATCTGATGGTCGTCTCGCCCGACGTCGGTGGTGTGGTTCGCGCCCGCGCACTTGCGAAGCGGCTCGACAACGCCCCGCTCGCGATCGTCGACAAGCGCCGCGAACGCGCCGGCGAATCGGAAGTGATGAACATCATCGGCGACGTGAAGGGCCGCTTCTGCATTCTGATCGACGACATTGTCGATTCGGCGGGCACGCTGTGCAACGCCGCCGCCGCGCTGAAAGCCGCGGGTGCCGAGGGCGTCGTCGCCTATTGCACGCACGGTGTCCTGTCGGGCGGTGCGGTCGCGCGCGTCGATGCGAGCGAGCTGACCGAGCTGGTCATCACCGATTCGATCCAACCGACCGACGCGGTGAATGACAGCAACAAGGTGCGCGCGCTGACCGTCGCACCGCTGCTCGGCGAGGCGATCAAGCGCATCGCCGACGAATCGAGCGTCTCCTCGCTCTTCGATTGAGGCGGGCGCAGTGGCACGAATTCTCGTTCCGCTGCCGCTCACCGACTTCGACCCGACCGAGGTCGCCGTCCCCTGGGCCGCGCTGAGCGAGGCCGGGCATAGCCTGATCTTCGCAACCGAAAGCGGTACCCGCGCCGCGGCCGACGCCAGGACGCTCGGACGCGGCGAAGGCCCCCTGCCGCCGCCCTCGCTCTGGGCGCATGCCGATAATATCGTGCTGTACGATCACCTCGTCGATAGCGCTGCCTTTGCCACACCGATCCGCTGGGCCGACGCCGCGATGGCCGATTTCGACGCGATCCTTTTTCCCGGCGGGCACGGCCCCGGGATGCGCCCCTATTGCGACTCCGCCGACGTCCGGCGGCTCGCGGGCGAAGCCTTTGCCGCAGGCCAACTGATCGCTGCGATCTGCCACGGCGTGTTACCACTCGCCCGGACGCGGCGCGCCGACGGCCAGCCGTTGCTGGACGGCCGCCGCACGACCTCACTCACCGGATTCATGGAGCGGCTCTCGATCTGGATGACGCGCCGCCGCCTCGGCGATCATTATCGCACCTATCCCGAAACCGTCGAGGCCGAGACGCGGCGCGCCATCGGCAGCGCTGGCGCCTATCTTCGCGGCCCGCTGTTGCCACATTATGCGACGCGCGAGCGCCCCGACCTCGGCTTCATCGTCGAGGACGGCGATTATATATCGGCCCGCTGGCCGGGTGATGCCTGGACGCTGGCGCGGCGGATGGTCGAACGCCTTTCCTAGCAGGCGGCCGATGCCGACTTGCATTTGCTCCGGCAAACCCGCATCGCAAATGCGATGAGCCTTTCCGACGACATTGCCCTCGCCCAGCGCCTTGCCGACGCCGCCGGCGCCGCGATCCGCCCGCTGTTCCGTTCCGCCTATGCCCATGAAGCGAAGGCCGATGCCTCGCCGGTGACCGAGGCCGACCGCGCCGCCGAAGCCGCGATGCGCCGCCTGCTGGATGCCGAGGCGCCGCGCGACGGGATCATCGGCGAGGAATATGGCGCCGAACGAAGCGAAGCGTCGCGCCAATGGGTGCTCGACCCGATCGATGGCACGGTCAGCTTCATGGCGGGACGCCCGATCTTCGGCACGCTCATCGCGCTGCTGCAGGACGGTTGGCCGCTGATCGGGATCATCGACCAGCCCATCGCGGGTGAGCGCTGGGTCGGCGCAACGGGACAGCCCACGCTCTTCAACGGCAGACCGGCGGCGACCCGTAGCTGCCGCAGTCTCACCGATGCGGTGCTCGCGACGACTGGCCCGCAATATTTCACCGATCATGACGGCGAGCATTTCATGGTGCTCGCCGCAAAGACCTCGCACAAGCGCATGGTCTTCGGCGGCGACTGCTATAATTATGGGCTGCTCGCGAGCGGTCATATCGACCTCGTCGTCGAAGCGGGGCTGAAGCTGCACGACTTCGCCGCGCTTGTCCCCGTTGTCGAAGGCGCGGGCGGGACGATGTGCGACTGGAACGGCGACCCGCTCAACGCCGACAGCGAGGGCCATGTGATCGCGCTCGGCGACCCGGCGCGGCTCGAGGACGTAATCGAAGGACTCGCTTGCCACCATTGAGAGGGAGAGGACCATGGCTTTCGAAGGCAGCTGTCACTGCGGCGCGGTGACCTATACAGTCGAGGGCGACATTCCCGGGACGGCGATGAGCTGCAACTGCTCGCACTGTCGGCGCAAGGGCTTTCTCCTCGCTTTCGTGCCGCTCGACTCGTTCCGGCTGGAGACCGGCGCCGAAAAGCTCAACAGCTATCAGTTCCACAAGCACAACATCGACCATCAATTCTGCATCGATTGCGGCTGTCAGGGCTTTGCAGTGGGGACCGGACCCGATGGATCGAAGATGGCGGCGGTAAATCTGCGCTGCGTGCCCAACGCCGATCTCGACGCGCTCCAGATCCAGAAGGTCGACGGCGCGAGCTTTTGAAGCGGGCAGGACGGAAGCGGAAAAGAATCCCCCGAATCGCTTGCATTTCCGCGCGAATCCCACTAAGCGCGCCGCTTCCGATTGTACCGGCTGGCTGAAAGGGCTGCCAGGCCGATACGCAAACGGACTTCAAAAGGAGACCAAAATGCCCAAGATGAAGACCAAGAGCGGTGTGAAGAAACGCTTCAAATTCACCGCCTCGGGCAAGGTGAAGCACGGCGTCGCCGGCAAGCGCCACCGCCTGATTTCGCACAATTCGAAGTATATCCGCACCAACCGCGGCACCAGCGTGCTCAGCGATTCGGATGCAGCCCATGTGCGCCTCTGGGCGCCCTACGGCCTGAAGTAAGGAGCGCTAGACCATGTCACGCATCAAACGCGGCACGACCACGCGCGCCAAGCACAAGCGGATTTTGGATCAGGCGAAGGGCTATTATGGCCGTCGCAAGAATACGATCCGCATCGCGCGCCAGGCCGTCGAAAAGGCCGGCCAGTACGCCTATCGCGACCGCAAGGTCAAAAAGCGGAGCTTCCGCGCCCTGTGGATCCAGCGCATCAACGCCGCTGTCCGCGCCGAAGGCCTCACCTATTCGCAGTTCATGCACGGCGTTAAGCTGGCCGGCATCGAACTCGACCGGAAGGTCATGGCCGACCTGGCGATGAACGAAGGTGGCGTGTTCACCGCGATCATCGCGCAGGCGAAGGCGGCGCTGCCCAAGGCGGCCTAAGCCTCCGGCACATTGCCATAGCAAAAGGGCGGTCCCGACGGGGCCGCCCTTTTTCGTTGCGCGCGCCTCTTGCGGAAACAGGAACGGCGCGGCGGTTTCCCGTCGCGCCGTTCCGACGATGATCGCAAAGCGAAGCATCGCCCCCCTCCCTCCGAACCGGATAGCCGTGGGTCGCAGAAAGCTTACGGCCGGCGGAAGTGTCCCTTGCGGCGACATATGCCGCCGGGAAGCCGCCAAAAATTGTAGAAACCCGACACGAATGCCACCTAGGCTGTTGTTTTTTTTCGCAGGCCTCCGCATGGAATGACGTCATGACCGTGGGAGAATCTGCAAGCGCGCCGGTTTCCGGTGTCCGCGTGGCGACGCGCTTCTTTCCCGTTTCCGACGCGCTGCGTCCCTATTGCACCATCATCTACCTGACCGAAGTCGCCACGCCGCAGGGTACGCGCGTCGAGGACTATCTCCATCCCGAATGGGCGAATCTGCGCTTCATCGACGGCGAACCTTCGCTCGCCGCGGTGGGCGGCGGCGCGCCCGAACCGGCGCCCCATTTCGTCGTCACCGGCCCGACCAGCAAGGCGACCTTCTTTGCCGCGGGCAACATGCGCGCCTGGGGCATCGGCATCCTGCCCGCGGGATGGGCCAAATTCTTTGCGCTGCCAGCTGAGGAACTGGCCGACCGCTCGGTGGACGGAACCCGACATCCCGCCTTTTCCGACATCGCGCCGCTGGCCGGCAAATTGCGGCAGGCAAATGACGTCGAGGCGGCGGCGCGCATCCTCGACGACCATTTCGTCCAAATGCTAGCCGGCAGGCCGCGCGACGATCCCTCGATCTTTGCCGCGCACGCCGCGCTCGTCGACGACAATCTCACCAGCGTCGGCGATCTCGCCGAAAAGCTCGGCCTGTCCGAACGGTCGGTCGAACGCCTGTCGCGACGCGCCTTCGGCTTTCCGCCCAAGCTGCTGCTTCGCCGCCAGCGCTTTTTGCGTAGCCTCGCGCGCTTCATGCTCGACCCGTCGATGAGCTGGATCGAAACACTCGACTATCAATATTATGATCAGGCGCAGTTCACCCGCGATTTTCAGCGCTTCATGGGCATGAGCCCGCGCGCCTATGCCGCGCGGCCCAAGCCGATCCTGGGCAGCGCCGCGCTCGCACGCGCCGCCGCGGCAGGCGAGGCGGTTCAGGGATTGCACAAGCCGGGCGGATAACCGCCCTTTTCCGCCAATAGACTTGATTGCGCGGCGCGTTCGGTGCAAGCGGCGGGCGACGGACGCGCGGGCAGCCGCCGTCTCCAGAAACACACAGAAACGCAGGCCGGCAGCGCCAGCGCCGCCGGAACAGGACGAACGACGATGAGCGAGACAGAGGCCCTGCAGGCAAGGCTGGTGGGCGATATCGAGGCGGCGGGCGATCTCGACGCGATCGAGGCGCTGCGCGTCGGCGCGCTCGGCAAGGCCGGCACCGTAACCGGACTCCTGAAGACGCTGGGCGGAATGACCCCCGACGAACGGCAAGTCGAGGGTCCGAAGATTCACGCGCTGCGCGAAACGGTCACCGCCGCGATCGCCGCGCGCAAGGCCGCGCTCGAAGGCGCCGCGCTCGAAGCGAAGCTGGCTGGCGAAAAGCTCGACATGACGCTTCCCGCGACCGACGCGCCCAGGGGCAGCGTGCACCCGGTAAGCCAGGTTATGGACGAGTTGGCCGAAATCTTCGCCGACATGGGCTTTGCAGTCGCGACGGGGCCGGAGATCGAGGACGACTGGCGCAACTTCACCGCGCTCAACATCCCCGAAACGCACCCGGCGCGCGCGATGCACGACACCTTCTACTTCCCCGACAAGGACGCGGAAGGCCGGGCGATGCTGCTGCGCACCCACACCTCGCCGGTGCAGATCCGCACGATGATGAGCCAGGAGCCGCCGATCCGCATCATCGCGCCGGGCCGCGTCTATCGCAGCGACAGCGACGCGACGCACACGCCGATGTTCCACCAGGTCGAGGGCCTGGTCATCGATCGCGGCATCCATATGGGCCACCTCAAATGGACGCTCGAAACCTTTCTGAAGGCCTATTTCGAGCGCGACGACATCGTGCTCCGCCTGCGCCCCTCCTATTTCCCCTTCACCGAGCCGTCGGCAGAGGTCGACGTCGGCTATAAACAGGAGAGGGGCCGCCGTGTCGTCGGGGGCAACGGCGACGACGAAGGCCATGCCTGGATGGAATTGCTGGGCAGCGGCATGGTCAACCGGCGCGTGATCGCGAACTGCGGGCTCGATCCCGACGTCTGGCAGGGCTTTGCCTTCGGTGTCGGCGTCGATCGGCTTGCCATGTTGAAATATGGCATGGATGACCTTCGCGCTTTCTTCGACGGCGACCTTCGGTGGCTGTCACACTACGGATTCGGCGCGCTGAGTGTGCCGACGCTGAGCGGGGGGATTTCAGCATGAAGATCACCCTCGACTGGCTGAAAGAGCATCTGGACGGCAGTTTCGCCGTCGACGACGTCGTCGCGACCCTCAACCGCATCGGGCATGAAGTCGAAGGCATCGAGAATCCCGCCGAAAAGCTCGCAGGCTTCCGCGTCGCCAAGGTCCTCACCGCCGAAAAGCACCCGCAGGCCGACAAGCTGCAGGTCTTGACCGTCGATACCGGCGAAGGCGTCCTGCAGGTCGTCTGCGGCGCACCCAACGCGCGCGCCGGCCTGGTCGGCGTGCTCGGGCTGCCCGGCGCTGTCGTGCCGGCCAACGGCATGGCGCTGAAGGTCGCCGCGGTCCGCGGGGTCGAATCGAACGGCATGATGTGCTCGACGCGCGAACTCGAACTTGGCGACGACCATGACGGAATCATCGAACTTCCGGCCGACGCGCCGGTTGGTGCGTCCTTCGCGGATTACTCGGGCGCCGGCGATCCGGTGATCGACATTTCGATCACGCCGAACCGACAGGATTGCATGGGCGTGCGCGGTATCGCGCGCGATCTGGCGGCTGCGGGGCTCGGCACGTTGAAGCCGCTGACCGTCCCGACCATCGCGGGCGAAGGCCAGGCCGCGATCGAGATTCGTACCGACGATCCCGATGCCTGCCCGGCGTTTTTCGGCCGCACGATCCGCGGCGTCACGAACGGCACCGCACCGGAATGGATGCGCCGCCGTCTGGAAGCGGTGGGGCAGCGCTCGATCTCCGCGCTCGTCGACATCAGCAACTATGTGATGTTCGACCTCGGTCGCCCGAGCCATATCTATGACAGCGCCAAGCTGACCGGCGCGCTCGTCGCGCGGCGGGCCAAGGACGGCGAAACCGCTGTCGCGCTCAATGGCAAGGAATATAGCCTCACCGACACGATGACGGTGATCGCCGACGCGGTGGAGGTGCACGATATCGCCGGCATCATGGGCGGCGAGCATTCGGGTTGCAGCGAGACGACGACCGACGTCCTGATCGAGATCGCCTATTTCACGCCCGAACGCATCGCGTTGACCGGTCAGGCGCTCGGTCTGACCAGCGATGCACGTAGTCGCTTCGAGCGCGGCGTCGACCCGGCTTTCCTCGACGACGCAACCGCGATCGTCACCGACCATATCCTGAACATCTGCGGCGGCATCCCGTCGGCGGTCACCCGCTCGGGCGCCCCGCCCGCCGAGGTGAAGACGGTCGACTATGACCCGTCGCTGTCAGCGACACTTGGCGGCATCGCGATCGCGCCCGAGCGGCAGAAGGATATTCTGGCGGCACTCGGCTTCTCGACAATCGAAAACGGCGGCCTTTGGCAGGTGTCGGTGCCGAGCTGGCGTCGCGACATCGACGGCGCACCCGACCTCGTCGAGGAAGTCACGCGTATCACCGGTTTCGATGCGATCGCCTCGACCCCGCTGCCGCGGACCGACGGCGTCGCAAAGCCGACCGCCACCGCCGAGCAGATCATCGAACGCCGCCTGCGCCGCAACGCGGCGGCGGCAGGCTTCCACGAAGCGGTGACCTGGTCCTTCATCAGCGAACGCGAGGCGGCGCCCTTCGGCGGCGGCACCTGGAGCCTGGCGAACCCGATCAGCGAAGAGCTGAAGGTCATGCGCCCATCGCTGCTTCCGGGCCTGCTGGCAGCCGCGCAGCGCAATCAGAACCGCGGTGCGGACAGCATCCGACTGTTCGAAATCGGTCGCCGCTATCTCGGCACCACCGAACATCCGACGCTGGCCGTCGTCATGGCCGGCGCCAAGGCTTCGCGCGGCTGGCAGACCGGAAAAGCAACGCCCTTCGATGCGTTCGATGCAAAGGCGGCTGCGCTGGCGCTACTCGAAGCTGCCGGCGCCCCCGCGGACAGGCTGCAGGTCATGGAACCGGTCGAAGCGGACGGCATCTGGCACCCCGGACAGGCGGCAACGTTGCGGCTTGGCCCGAAGGCCATCCTCGCGGAATTCGGCGCGCTCCACCCGGCCTTGACGAAGCATTTCGATGTCGACGGGCCGGTGATGGCCGTGCAGCTCTTCCTCGATGCCATCCCGGCGAAGCGCGCAAGCGGCCCTGCTCGCGCAGCCTTTACGCCGCCGGCGCTGCAATCGGTCCGCCGCGACTTCGCCTTTCTGGCGCCCGAGACGCTGGCATCGGGCGAGCTTGTCCGCGCGATTCGCGGCGCCGACAAGACGACAATCGTCGATGCGCGCCTGTTCGACCGCTTCGCCGGACCGGGCGTGCCCGACGGGCAGGTGAGCCTTGCGGTCGAAGTAGAACTGCAACCGCTGGACAAGAGCTTCACCGACGCGGACCTGAAGGCGATCGCCGACAAGGTCGTGGCGGCCGCCACCAAGCTGGGAGCGGCATTGCGGGGCTAGGGAGAGTTTCGATATGGATACGCGCCACCTCGTCGATCGGGAAATCGCGCCGCTGATCGATCTGTTTCCGCGCGTCGAACTCGATTCGGCGCCGATCGCTGTCATCCGAGCAAAGGCGGCGGAAACCTATGCCATCATCCCACCTCCGGTGATCGCGCCCGAAGCGTTGACCATCCCGTCGATTCACGGTGGCCCCGACATACTCGTCCATCTCTTCCGTCCTGAAACAAGCCGCCCGGGAAGCGGCGCGATCCTCCACATTCACGGCGGCGGGATGGTGATGGGGTCGATCAAGCAACTCCAGGCGGGCCCTGCCGCGCTTGCCGCCGCCGCCGGCGTGCCCGTCGTATCGGTCGAGTATCGCCTGGCACCCGAGCATCCTTTTCCTGCGCCGCAAGAAGACTGTCACTCGGCGCTGGCCTGGCTGGCGGAGCAGGCCGATTCGCTCGGCTTCGACGCGAGCCGGATCGTCGTCGCGGGCGAAAGCGCGGGCGGCGGACTGGCGGCCGCCCTTGCGATCATGGCGCGAGACCTGGGTGGACCCGCCATCGCCGGGCAGCTTTTGACCTATCCGATGCTCGACCATCGTACCGGCAGCGACGCCTGCCCGTATCGCAACCCGACCACCGGTGAATTCATCTGGACACGCGCAAGCAATCGTTTCGGCTGGAACGCGCTTCAGGGCAGCTATGCGATCGATGACGACCGGCGCGGCTGGTTTTCGCCCAGCCTTGCAACCGACCTGTCGGGCCTTCCCCCCGCCTATATCGCGACGGGCAGCCTCGACCTGTTCTTCGACGAGAATCTTGATTACGCGCGGCGCTTGACGGCGGCAGGCGTGCCCGTCGAACTGCACAGCTACGCCGGCGCGATCCATGCGTTCAACGCCATTCCCGATGCCACGCTGTCGCAGCGCTTCAATGCCGGTATCCTTGGCGCCGCCGCCGTGATGACCGGCCCCTCAGTCGGCTGATTGCCGGCCCGGCCGCCTCAAGTCATGCCGCGACCGCCTCTTCGCTGCGGCTGCTCGCGGCTTCAAGCAGACGTTTTTCCAGACTTTTCACGCGTGCGCCGCTGTCGATCTTGTCGCCGATCAGGTCGGTGACATAAAAGGTGTCGACCGCGCGCTCGCCATAGGTGGCGACATGCGCCGAATGCACCGTCACCTTTGACTGAAACAGCGCATAGGCAAGCTGGTTGAGAAGCGCCGGGCGATCCTGTGCATTGACCTCGATAACCGTGAAGCGGTTCGATGCCTTATTGTCGATGAAGACATTGGGGGCGATGCGAAACGCCTCGGCCCGGGTGCGCGGCAGCGCCCGCGCTTCGAGTTTCGGAAGCAGTTTCTGACGATTGGCGAGAGCATCCTCGATCGCGCGGGTCAGGCGCGCGATCTGGCCGCTCTCTGCAAAAGGCCGGCCAAGCGGATCCTGGACGAGGAAATTGTCGAGCGCGAGCCCGTCGCGCGTCGTGTGAATGCGGGCATCGATGATGTTGCCGCCGGCAAGATGGATGCCGCCCGCCATGCGATAAAAAAGACCCGGATGGTCGGCCGCGAGGACCATCACCAGCGTCGCGCCGCGATCCTCGTCCGGTACCGCCGCGATATGCAGCGGCGCGTCGCCGGCTGCCTGAATGTGGCGGAGGTTTGCCACGATCACTTCGACCGGCTCAGCGATCCAGTAACTTTCCGGGAGGCGCTTGATGAGCTTCGCGAAGGCTTTTTCCTCCATCGCGAGCAGCGCCGCCACGGCTTCCTTCTTCGCCTCGATCCGCGCTTCGCGTCCGCGCTGCTTGTGCCCCAGACGCAGAACCTCCTCGGCCGCATCATATAGCTCGGTCAGCAACTGACGCTTCCAGCTGTTCCATACGCCCGGGCCGACCGCGCGGATGTCGACGACCGTGAGCACGAGCAGAAGGCGCAGGCGCTCCGGGCTTTGCACGACCTGCGCGAAGTCGAGGATCGTCTTGAAATCGGCAAGGTCGCGCTTGAACGCGGTCGCCGACATCAGGAGGTGATAACGCACAAGCCACGACACCGTCTCGGTCTCGGCATCGCTTAGGCCAAGTCGCGGACAGACGCGCAGCGCCAGCTCGGCACCCAGCACGCTATGATCGCCGCCGCGCCCCTTGGCGATGTCGTGGAGCAGCACCGCGACATAGATGACGCGCCGCGAATGGATCTGTCCCATGATCGCGGTCGAGAGCGGATGATCGTCCTTCAGCCGGTCCTGCTCGATGTCCGACAGCAGCCCGATCGCGCGGATCGTATGTTCGTCGACGGTGTAGTGGTGGTACATGTCGAACTGCATCTGCGCGACGACACGGCCGAAATCGGGAACGAAGCGCCCGAACACGCCGGCCTCGTTCATCCAGCGAAGGACGGTTTCCGGGTCGCGCGGGCTCGTAAGGACGTCGAGGAACAGCTCGTTCGCGCGCGCAATGCGCCGCACACCCTGCGTTTCGATCAGCTTCGCATCGTGACGCGCCTGGCGCACCGCCTGCGGATGGATTTCGAGCCCGTGCTTGTCGGCAAGCGCGAAAATCTCGATCAGCCGGACCGGGTCCTGCTGAAAAAAATCATCCGACGGCAGCGCGAGCCGGCCGCGGTCGAGGACGAAGCCATGGAGCTTGCCCGGTCGACGGCGCAGAGTCGGCAGAAAGCGTCGCCCCCGGGCCGCCATCTGTTCGTCGAGATGCGCGAGGAAGGTGCCGGTGACGTCGCCCACCGCCTTCGCATGCAGGAAATAGAGCTGCATGAAGCGCTCGACCGCGCTCTTTCCCGGCCGCTCGGCGAAATGCATCCGCTGCGCGATCTCGCGCTGGAAATCGAAGGTCAGCCGATCTTCGGCGCGCCCCGCCAGGATATGGAGGTGACAGCGTACCGCGAGCAGGAAATCCTCGGCTCGCGAAAATTGCCGAAGTTCGCGCAGGGTAAGGAGTCCGGCGTCGACAAGTTCCGGCACCGTGCGCACGCGGTGGATGAACTTGCCGATCCAGAAGAGCGTGTGGAGGTCGCGAAGCCCTCCCTTCCCTTCCTTCACATTCGGTTCGACGACATATCGCGAATCGCCCATGCGCTTGTGTCGTTCATCACGCTCGGCCAGCTTTTCCGCCACGAAGGCGCGAGCATTGCCCGCGACCACCTCGGCATCGAAGCGCGCCGCCGCCTGGTCGTAAAGGTCGCGATCGCCCCAGATGAAGCGCGCCTCCAACAATGCGGTCCGGATCGTCAGATCTTCCTTCGCCGAGCGGATCATTTCGTCGAGCGAGCGCGAGCTATGACCGACCTTCAGCCCGAGATCCCACAATGTATAGAGCTGCGCCTCGATCACCTGTTCGGTCCAGCTGGTCTGCTTGAACGGGGTCAGAAAGCCGATGTCGATGTCGCTAAACGGCGCCATTTCGCCGCGACCATAGCCCCCGACCGCAATCAGCGTGATCCGTTCGCCCGCCGAACGATTGCCCGACGGATACAGATGCTCGACGGTGAAGTCGTGGCTGAGGCGGATGATCTGATCGATCAGAAAGGCGGTCGCATTGGCGGCGACGCGCCCCGATGACGGATGCTCGAGCAGGCGACGGTTGATCTCGACACGCCCGTTCTCGAGCGCGGCCTTGAACAGATCGACCATAGCGCGGCGGCGCTTGCCGACATCGCCCATTTCCTCGGCAATCTCACCCAGCCGGTCCGACAGCGCGCGGCGGTCGATGATCGCGCGGCGGCCCTCGAGATTGTCGAACAGGTCGCTCATCGCTCGTCGACCAATATCTGTTTGAGCCGGTAAAGCGCATCGAGCGCTTCACGCGGAGCCAGCGCGTCGGGATCGATGGCGCCCAGCGCGTCGCGAAGCGCGTCCTTCACCGCCGCGGGCGCTTCCGCGAGCGTCGCGGCAAAAAGCGGCAGGTCGTCGAGCCCGGCGGCCAGACCGCCCGTCGCCTCGCGTCCGGCCTCAAGTTTTGCGAGTACCGCCTCGGCGCGCTTGACCACCCCGGAAGGAACGCCTGCAAGCCGCGCGACCGCCAAACCATAGCTGCGGTCCGCAGGCCCTTCGGCAACCTCATGAAGCAGTACGAGGTCGCCCTGCCACTCGCGTGCGCGGACATGGTGGAGCGACAGCGCGTTCAGCGTCTCCGCCAGGCGCGTCAGCTCATGGTAATGCGTCGCGAAGAGGCAACGGCACTTGTTTACCTCATGCACTGCCTCGACCACCGACCAGGCGAGCGCGAGTCCGTCATAGGTCGACGTACCACGTCCGACCTCGTCGAGGATGACGAAGCTCTGCGGGGTCGCCTGCGCCAGAATCGCCGCGGTTTCGACCATCTCGACCATGAAGGTCGAGCGTCCGCGCGCAAGATTGTCGCTGGCGCCGACGCGGCTGAAAAGGCGGTCGACGAGCCCCAGCTTCGCGGTTGCGGCAGGCACGAAGCCACCGGCCTGCGCAAGCACGACGATCAACGCATTCTGACGCAGGAAGGTCGACTTACCGCCCATGTTGGGGCCGGTGACCAGCCAGAGCCGGTCGGCCTCCGACAGCGCGACATCGTTGGGAACGAACCGCTCTCCGCTCTTCGCAAGCGCGGCCTCGACCACCGGATGCCGTCCGCCCGTAACCTCGAGGCACGGGCTATCGACAAGATCGGGACGGCACCAGTTGTGGCTCATCGCATGATCGGCCAACGCCGCGGCGACGTCGATGCGGGCAAGCACATCGCAACTTGCGGCGATGGCTTCGCGGCGACCGGTCGCGGCGTCGGTCAGCGCTTCGAAATGCGCGGCCTCGGCGGCGATCGCATGAACGCCGGCCTGCGTGACCCGGCTGGCGGCCTCATGGAGGTCCGACGAGTTGAAACGCACGACGCCGGCAAGCGTCTGGCGGTGGGTAAAGCCCGATTCGGGCGCCATCAGCGCATCGGCGTGCTTCGCGGGGACTTCGACATGATAGCCGAGCACGCCGTTGTGACGAATCTTGAGCGAGGCGATCCCGGTCCGGTCGCGATACTGCGCCTCAAGCGCGGCGATCGCCTTGCGTCCATCGCGCGCGGTTTCGCGCAGCGCATCGAGCGCTGCGTCATAGCCTTCCGCAACATAGCCGCCCTGCGCGGCGTCGACCGGCGGGGTTTCGATCAGCGCGCGCGTCAATTCGTCGACGAGCGCACCATGCCCGTCGAGGCCCGGAAGCAGCCGCGCCAGCAGCGGCGGCAGGTCGGCACGGCGCGCGAGCCGCTCACGCAGCAGCCGCGCACCGCCAAGCGCATCGCGAAGCTGCGCGAGGTCGCGCGGCCCGCCGCGGCCGGCAACCAGGCGGCCGAGCGCGCGGCCGGCATCGGGAAGCGCGCGCAGCGCCGCACGCAGCTCGCCGCGCCATAGCGCATCGCGCGCCAGCCCATCGACGAGATCCAGTCGATCGAGGATCGCCGCCTTGTCGGTAAGCGGGCTTGCGAGGTCGTCGGCGAGCAGGCGCGCACCCGCGGCGGTAACCGTTCGGTCGATGGTACCGAGCAGACTGCCGTCACGCGCGCCCGCCATCGTGCGGACAAGCTCCAGGCTTTCGCGCGTCGCGGCGTCGATCGCCATTCGGTCGCCGGCCTGATGCCGTACCGGCGGCTGAAGGAAGATCGGCTGGCCGGTCCCGACATGGTCGAGATAGGCGGCAATCGCCCCCATCGCCGCCAGCTCGCCCCGACCAAACTGGCCGAAGCCGTCGAGCGTCTGGACGCCGAAGAAGGATTCGAGTCGCTTTTGCGCGCCCGCGCTGGCGAAATCCGAAGACGGTCGCCGCACGATCTGGCGCGCCGACGAGATCGGCAAATCGTCAGCCGATTCGCTGATCAACAGTTCCGAGGGTGCGAGGCGCGCCAGTTCGGCATCGACCGCCTGCGGCGGGACCGCCACGACTTCGAAGCGTCCCGTCGAAATGTCGGCGGCGGCGATCGCGACCTCACCCTCGCTGCCGACCTGCGCCAGCGCCGCCAGACGATTCGCGCTGCGCCCTTCGAGCAGCGCCTCCTCCGTCAGCGTCCCCGCGGTGACGAAGCGCACGATGTCGCGCGCGACGAGCGCTTTCGATCCACCGCGCGCCTTTGCCTCGGCGGGCGTTTCGACCTGCTCGGCGATAGCAACGCGGTGCCCGGCCCTGATCAGCCGCGCGAGATAGGATTCAGCGGCGTGAACGGGCACGCCGCACATCGGCACCGGCTCACCGCCATGTTCGCCGCGCGACGTCAGCGCGATGTCGAGCGTCGAGGCAGCCGCTTTTGCGTCATCGAAAAAGAGTTCGAAAAAGTCGCCCATGCGATAGAACAGCAGGCAGTCGCCCGCATTCTGCTTCAGCGACCAATATTGCGCCATCATGGGGGTGCTTGCCACAGGCGTGGCAGGCGAGTTGTTGCTGTTGGCGGCGGTTCGAGCTGTTGCGGACATCGGACCCTGCTTAGTCGATGGCCACGCCAAGGCAAGGCACAGGACTGAAACATTGCCGGTTACAATCGCGCCAAGTGACGCTAGGGGTTTGGGAACTGGGCGCGCGGTCTGGAATCGATGAAGGGGATCAATATGGACAGCGGCAGCAAGGTGCAGTTTTCGGATCGCGAGGCCCTGCTCTACCATAGTTACGGGCGGCCCGGAAAAATCGAGATTGTCGCCTCGAAACCGATGGCGACCCAACGCGATCTTTCCCTCGCCTATTCGCCCGGCGTCGCGGTGCCGGTGAAGGCGATCGCCGAAGACCCCGCCGCCGCCTATGACTATACCGTCAAAGGCAATCTCGTCGCCGTTATCTCGAACGGGACCGCGATCCTTGGCCTCGGCAATCTGGGCGCGCTTGCGTCGAAGCCCGTGATGGAAGGCAAGGCGGTGCTGTTCAAGCGCTTCGCCGACGTCGATTCGATCGACCTCGAAGTCGATACCGAGGATCCCCAGCGCTTCATCGAAGCGGTCGAGTTGCTCGAACCCAGCTTTGGCGGTATCAACCTCGAAGATATTGCGGCGCCGAACTGCTTCATCATCGAGGCGGCGCTGAAAGAGAAAATGAACATCCCGGTGTTCCATGACGACCAGCATGGCACCGCGATCATCACCGCCGCCGGCCTGATCAACGCCTGTCACCTGACCGGGCGCGACCTGTCCACGGTCAAGGTCGTCGTCAATGGCGCCGGCGCCGCCGCGATCGCGTGCACCGCGCTGATCAAGGCGATGGGCGTGCGGCACGAAAATGTGATCATGTGCGACCGCAAGGGCACCATCTATCAGGGCCGCACCGAAGGGATGGACCAGTGGAAATCGGCGCATGCGGTGCCGACCGAAGCGCGCGACCTTACCGAAGCGCTGAAGGGTGCCGACGTTTTCCTCGGTCTCTCGGCCGCAGGCGCCTTGAAGCCTGAGATGGTCAAGGACATGGCGCCCGCGCCGATCATTTTCGCGATGGCGAACCCCGATCCGGAGATTTCGCCGCCTGACGCCCGCGCCGCACGGCCCGACGCGATCATCGCGACCGGTCGTTCGGACTATCCGAACCAGGTCAACAACGTCCTCTGTTTTCCCTTCATCTTCCGCGGGGCGCTCGATGTGCGCGCGACCGCGATCAACGAAGAGATGAAGATCGCGGCCGCTTATGCGATCGCCGATCTCGCACGCCAGCAGGTGCCCGAAGAAGTGGCGGCCGCCTATGGCGGGCGGGCGTCGAGCTTTGGCCCCGAATATATCATTCCGTCGCCCTTCGACCCGCGGCTGATGGAAATCGTGCCCGCCGCCGTTGCAAAGGCGGCAATGGCGACCGGCGTGGCGCAACAGCCGATCGAGGATCTGGAGGAATATCGCACGCGGCTGCGCGCACGGCTCAACCCCACGACCTCGGTGCTCACCCTCGCCTATGAAGCGGCTCGCGCGAATCCGAAGCGTGTCGTTTTCGCCGAGGGCGAAGAGGAAGTCGTGCTGCGCGCCGCGATCCAGTTCCGCGACGGCGGATATGGCACGCCGGTCCTCGTGGGACGCGAAGGACTGCATGAAAAGCTGCGTGCGATGGGCGTGCCCGATGCCGACAGCTTCGAGGTGCACAACAGCGTCAATTCGCCGCACGTGCCGCAGATGGTCGACATGCTCTATGAACGACTGCAGCGCCGTGGCTATCTGCGCCGCGACATCGAGCGCATGGTCAATCGCGACCGCAACATCTTCGGCTCGCTGCTGCTCAAGCTCGGCCTCGCCGACGCGATGATCACCGGGACGACCCGCACCTATTCGCAAACGATGCGCGAAGTGCGCCGCGTCATCGATCATGCCGAGGGCAAGACGCCGTTCGGCATCCATGTGCTGGTCGGCCAGCATCACACGATCTTCATGTCGGATACGACGGTGAACGAGCGGCCCTCGGCCGAGATGCTCGCCGACATCGCCGAACGCACCGCGCAAGTCGCGCGGCGCATGGGTCACGAACCGCGCGTCGCGTTCCTGTCCTATTCGACCTTCGGCAACCCGCCGGGATCGTGGCTCGACAATATCCGCGAGGCGGTACACATCCTCGACGAGCGCAACCCCGGCTTCGAATATGAAGGCGAGATGGCGCCCGACGTCGCACTCAATCCGCGGCTGATGGCAAATTATCCCTTCTGCCGCCTGTCGGGCCCCGCGAACGTCCTCGTCATGCCCGGATTGCAGTCGGCGAACCTGTCGGCAAAGCTGCTCCGCGAACTGGGCGGCGGCGCCGTGATCGGGCCGATGCTGGTCGGGATGGAAAAGCCGGTTCAGGTCGCGACGATGGCGTCGCCGGCATCGGACCTCGTTACGCTGGCGGTGCTCGCCGCGGGCGGGATCGCGCAATAAAGGAAAAGCGGCGGTCGCCCCCAGGCGCCGCCGCTTTTTTCTTTCCCGGGAAACCGAAGGCTTATTGCCCCGACGGAGCGCCGGCGCCAGGGGCGCCGACCGCGCCGATATTTCCGAAGATATCTTCGAAGAAGCTGCGATGACGGCCGAGCGTCGGCGTCTTGTCGCCTTCGGGGCTCAGCTTGCTGACGAGTTCGAGCCCGGTCTTGTCGACGCCGACCACATTGCCCGCCGGATCGAAGCGCACGCGCAGCACCTGCTGCGCAACGGGGCGCGGCTTGGCGAAGGCAAGCTGCCGCGTTTCGCGCGACACATAATACCATTCATTGTTGCTGAACTGGCCGACGAAGGTCGGGCGACCCAAGGTCCTCTCGACCGACTCGCGATTGTCGACGCCGGGTGCGACCGCTTCGGTCAGGACCGGGTCGACGACATAGCCCTGGCGACCCTTCAGCTGCGCGCAGCCGCTGGCGGTCAGCGCAAGCGCCAGCCCGGCGACGATCAGGCGCACGGGGCGGGCAGGAAGCTTCGGGTTATGGATCGGCATCAATCAATCTCCGTTGCGCCGTCTGTCCCTGGTCGGGCGAGCCGGCGCTGACTCTCGCGCCTCTTAACCGCAAGCGGTCGGCGCATACAAGCGGCTTGTACCGCCGGGGAGGTTGCTGGGGGATGACTGGGGCTTTTCCCATGGCGTGTTTCATCCTAAGCGGTTCGGCATGTTTTCTTCGCTTCGCAAACTCTTCAAGTCCGCCCCCGATCCGCGCGAGGCGCGGCGGCCGCTGTGGAATGCCGTGGTCGCCACCGCACGCGCGCCGCACTGGTATAGCGAAGGCGGCGTGCCCGACACGCTCGACGGTCGCTTCGACATGATCAGCCTGATCCTCGCGCTCGTCCTCCACCGCATCGATACCGATCCCGGCCAGGCGCTGGCGGGCGTGGAGCTTACCGAATTGTTCGTCGACGACATGGACGGGCAGATGCGCCAGATCGGCTTTGGCGACATGGTCGTCGGCAAGCAGATCGGACGCATGGTCGGCGCGCTCGGCGGCCGCCTGGGCGCCTATCGCGCCGGCGACGGGTCGGAGGAATTGAAGGCCGCGCTCGTCCGCAACCTGTGGCGCGGCAAGGACGCGCCCGAAGCCGGGCTGGCGCATGTCATGGCCGAGATCGCGAAGCTGCGCGCCGGCCTGGCCGCAATGCCGGTCGCGGCGCTGATCGTGGCCGACCGACTGCCCGAAACCCGCGCATGACCGGCTCCGAATTTTCGCACGTCATCACGCTGACCGAAGCGGCGCAGGGCCGCCCCGTGCGGCTGGAAGCCGATGATGCCGCAAGGGCGGCGATCGCCAAGCGGCTGGGCCTGGTCGCGCTCGATCGCTTCGTCGTGGCCGCCGACGTACGCGCCGTCGCGGGCGGCATCGCCGCGACGGGAACGGTCGAGGCCAAGGTCGTGCAGAGCTGCGCCGCGACCGGCCTGCCGGTCCCCGCCAAACTGCGCGAGCCGTTCGACCTGCGCTTTCTGCGCGGTGCCGAACCGGCAGCGGGCGAAGAGGAAGAAGTCGAGATCAGCGACGCCGATTGCGACATATTGCCGCTCGACGGGGATCGCGTCGACCTGGGCGAGGCGGCGGTGCAGACGCTGTCGCTCGCGCTCGATCCCTTTCCGCGCCACCCCGACGCCGACCGCATCCTGGCCGAAAAGGGCGTGCTGAGCGAGGAGCAGGCCGGCCCCTTCGCCGCGCTGGCGAAACTGCGCGGCAAGCCGGGCGCCTAGTCACCCTGAGGATCTAGTCACCCTCAGGATCTAGTCGCCCTCGGGATCGTCCTTCGGCTTGTCGCCGACGAGATCGGCAACCGCGGCGTCGAGCCCGGAATCTTCCTTCGCCGCGCCCTCCTTCACACCCGCCTTTGCCTCGTCATCCTTGTCGTCGTCATGCGCGACCGGCAGCGATCCGCCCAGCGCGCGGGCGAGTCCGACGAGCTGTTCGCCCAGCACCTTGTCGACCGCGGGCGCGACGTCGGCGACCTTGAAGCGCATATAGCCGCCGACGACATAGTCGAAGCGGATCGCGCTGCCCGTCGGCGTCTTCTTGATCTGGATCGTCAGCGTGCCGGTGACCGCTTCGCCCTGAAGCGGACCGAAGGCACCCGACAGCCGCATCAGCTCGTTGGGCTTTGCAAAGATGATCCGCGCGTGCTGGACGCTGCCCATCGCACCGCCCGCCTCGCCCGGCAGCTTTTCGCAGAAACAGCCGCCCGCCTGCGAATCGAGCCAGAAGTTCGCGGCATCGCCCGACCAGCTATGATCCTTCGACCACCATTTGTCGGGGAGGCGCAGCATCTTCCACACGTCCTCGGGCGACGCCGCGACCTGCGCCGTGTGCGCAACGGTGAAGCCGATATCGCTCTCGTCGATGACCTTCGCCTGCGCCGGACCCGCGGCGAGCGCCGCAAGGGAAAGCAGCGCGGCGGCGAGACTGGATTTATGTTTCATACGATCCCCCTCCCCCGGACGCCTCGTCATTGCGAGCGAAGCAAAGCAATCCAGGGCGATCTTGCACGCTCTGGATTGCCACGCGGCTTCGCCGCTCGCAATGACGATTAGAATAACGCCGGCTAGTTGCCGAGGATCGCCTCGATCGCGCTGTTGACCTGATCGATATGCGCCATGCCGTCGACCTTGCTGACGATCCCCCGCGCCTCGTAGATCGGGAGAATCGGCGCGGTCTTGGCGCGATATTCGGCCATGCGCGTGCGCACCGTTTCCTCATTGTCGTCGGGACGGCGCTTGAATTCATGGCTGCCGCACACGTCGCAGGTATCGGCGACCTTGGGCAGCTTGTAGCGGTCGTGATAGCCCTCGCCGCACTTGGCGCAGCTGAAGCGGCCGGTGATGCGATCGACCAGCGCGTCTTCCTCGACCACCAGTTCGATCACATGGTCCAGCTTGCGGCCGCGCGCCGCGAGAATCTCGTCGAGCGAATCAGCCTGCGCCGCAGTGCGCGGATAGCCGTCGAAGATCACCGAGGTTTCGCCACCCAGCTCGTCGAGCCGTTCGCCGATCAGGCCCGAGACGATCTCGTCCGAAACAAGTTCGCCCGCGTCCATCACCGCCTTTGCCTGAAGGCCGATCGGCGTTCCCGCCTTGACCGCGGCGCGCAGCATGTCGCCGGTCGAGAGCTGGATCATGCCATGCTCGTCCTCCAGCCGCGAAGCCTGCGTACCCTTGCCCGCCCCCGGCGGCCCAAGCAAAATGATGTTCAGCGTCATGACGACCCCTGTTTCCCCTGCCCTGTGAGAGAATCGCGTAGCGGCGCGATCAGCGCCGTGCAACGCCGCCCTTCAATTTGGCCTTCTTGATAAGATCGCCATATTGATGCGCAAGCATGTGGCTCTGAATCTGGCTGATCGTGTCGATCGTGACGTTCACGATGATCAGCAGACTGGTACCGCCAAGCTGGAACGGCAGACCCGAACCCGCGATGAAATATTCGGGAACCAGACAGATGAGTGCCAGATAGGCCGCGCCGATCACGGTGATGCGCGTCAGCACGAAGTCGAGATAGGCCGCGGTATTCTTGCCCGGGCGGATGCCGGGGATGAAACCGTTCTGGCGCTTCAGATTGTCGGCGGTTTCCTCGGGATTGAAGACGACCGCGACATAGAAGAAGCAGAAGAAGATGATGCCCGCGGCATAGAGCGCCATATAGAGCGGCTGGCCATGCGCGAGATACTGGTTGAGCGTGATCAGGAAGTCACCGGTCGCGGTGTCGCCCTGCACATTCTTGCCCAGCATCTGCGTAACCGTGAGCGGCATCAGCAACAGCGACGATGCGAAGATCGGCGGAATGACGCCCGCGGTGTTGACCTTGAGCGGCAAATGGCTGCGGTCGGCCTGCATCACGCCGCGCTGCGTCGCGCGCTTCGGATATTGGACGAGGACGCGGCGCTGGGCGCGTTCCATGAAGCTGATGAAGGCGATGACGACGATCGCGCCCGCAACGACGGCGAAAATCGTGCCGCCGCCCATCGATCCTTCGCGCACCTGCGTGAACATCTGCGCGAAGCTGCGCGGCAGCTGTGCCAGAATGCCCGCCATGATGATCAGCGACACGCCGTTGCCGATACCGCGGCTGGTGATCTGTTCGCCCAGCCACATCAGGAACAGCGTACCGCCGACGATGCTGATGACCGCGCCGATACGGAACATCATGCCCGGGTCGACGACCGCGGCGATGCCCTGGCTGCCGCCGAGCGTTTCGAGGCCGACGGCGATGAAATAGCCCTGGATCGCGGTCAGGAAGACCGTGCCGTAGCGCGTATATTGGTTGAGCTTCTTCCGCCCGCTTTCACCCTCTTTCTTGAGGGCGGCGAGGCTGGGGGCCAACGCCGAGGCGAGCTGCACCACGATCGACGCGGTGATATAGGGCATGACGCCGAGCGCGATGATGCTCATGCGCTCCAGGCTGCCGCCCGAGAAGGTATTGAAGATGTCGAGCACACCGCCCGACGCCGCCTGCGAATAGAGACGCGACAGCGCGACCGGATCGACACCCGGCAGCGGTACGAACGACAGGAAGCGGAAGACGATCAGCGCGCCGATCGTGAACCAGATGCGGTTCTTGAGTTCGGTCGCTTGGCCGAACTTGGAAAAGTTCAGATTGGAAGCAAGCTGGTCGGCGCGAGAGGCCATGGGTATATTTCCTCGGGTTCGTCAGGACCGCGCCCCCCGCGACCCGGCGCCTATGTGCGTTCGCATGGGTCGAAGCGCAAGGGGAAAGGCCCGATTCAAATGCGTCGGGGGCGGGTCGACCGATGCCGACCCGCCCCCAGGAGCATTAGTCCTTCTTGGCCGCTGCCGCGGCGCGGCGCTGGGCCTTCTTGCCTTCGGGCGCAGCTTCCTTGACTTCGGGCAGTTCAACCTTGCCGCCAGCCTTTTCAACCGCTTCGATCGCGCCCTTCGACGCGCCGGCGACCGCAAAGGTCAGCTTGGCGGTGAGTTCGCCCTTGGCGAGGAGGCGGACGCCGTCCTTGCCGCCGCGGGCGACGCCGGCGGCCTTGAGAGCGGCATGGTCGATCGTCGCCTTGGCGTCGAGCTTCTTCTCATCCACCAGCTTCTGGATCATGCCCAGATTGACGATGGCGAAGTCCTTGCCGAAGATGTTGTTGAAGCCGCGCTTCGGGATGCGCATGTGGAGCGGCATCTGGCCGCCCTCGAAGCCGTTGATCGCGACGCCGCTGCGAGCCTTCTGGCCCTTCTGGCCGCGGCCGGCGGTCTTGCCCTTGCCCGAGCCGATACCGCGTCCGACGCGCATGCGGCCCTTGCGGGCACCGTTGTTGTCACGAAGATCGTTGAGCTTGATAGTCATGTGTCTGCACTCGCTTTCGCTGTTGTCGCGCTATGGACCAAAGCCTTGCGGCCTAGTCCGGTTCGATTTCACTCGACGGTTGAAAGCCGGGATAACGCCCGGCCTTCTCCATCACGATGGCCTGGGCGACATAGCCGCGGCCATCGACATTGGTGATCGAGGGGCTGCCGTGAAGCTGCCACCCCCGGTTGAGCAGCCCCTCGACACGCGCGCAAAAAGCGCTGTCGTCGGGACCGGTCAACAGGCGATACAGCTTCATCGCAGGCTTAGCCCTCGACGACTTCCACCATGTGCGGAAGTTTGCGGATCATGCCGCGCACTTCCGGGGTGTCGACCAGTTCAACCTCGCGGTGCATCTTGCCCAGGCCGAGGCCGGTCAGGATGGCGCGCTGGCTCTTGGGACGACGGATCGGCGAACCGATCTGGCGGATCTTGATCTTCTTGTCGGCCATTGTCTTACTCCGTCACCGCCGCGGCTTCGGCCTCGGCTGCGCGGTCGGACACGCCGCCACGCTTGATCAGGTCCGAAACCTTCTTGCCGCGACGCTGCGCAACCGCCTTGGGGCTGGTCTGCTCGCCCAGCGCCTCGAAGGTCGCACGGATCATGTTGTAGGGGTTCGACGTACCGACCGACTTGGTCACCACGTCGGCAACGCCCAGCGATTCGAACACGGCGCGCATCGGACCACCGGCGATGATGCCGGTACCCGCGGGAGCCGAACGCAGCGTGACGTTGCCGGCACCGAAGTGGCCGCGACCGTCATGGTGCAGCGTGCGGCCGTCGCGCAGCGGAACGCGGATCATCGCCTTCTTCGCAGCAGCGGTCGCCTTCGAAATGGCTTCGGGCACTTCGCGCGCCTTGCCATGACCGAAACCGGCGCGGCCCTTGCCGTCGCCGACGACGACCAGCGCAGCGAAACCGAAGCGCTTGCCGCCCTTAACGGTCTTCGACACGCGGTTGATGTGAACGAGCTTTTCGATCAGCTCTTCGCCGCCTTCTTCGTCGCGCGGACGGCGATCGTCGCGGCGGCCACGGCCACCGTCACGACCACCACGGCCACCGTCACGGCCGCCACCACGGCCACGGCGCGGAGCCTGGCCTTCGGTGGTCGCTTCGACGGCGCCTTCGACGTTCTGAATTTCGTCTGCCATGATTAGAACTCCAATCCGCCTTCGCGAGCCGCGTCGGCCAGCGCCTTGATGCGCCCGTGGAACAGGAAGCCGCCGCGATCGAACACGACCTGCGTCACGCCCGCCTTCTTGGCGGCCGCGGCGAGGCGCGTACCGACGTCGGCAGCAGCCGAAGCGGTCGCGCCCGAAGCCTTGCCGCGGACATCCTTGTCGAGCGTCGAAGCCGCGGCCAGCGTCGTGCCGGCGGCGTCATCGATGAGCTGCGCATAGATGTGGCGGCCCGAGCGGTGCACCGAAAGGCGCGGGCGCCCGGCGGCGCGCTGACGGAGCGCGGTACGGACGCGCTGACGACGTTTTTGGAAAGGGGTAAGATGTGCCATGGCTTACTTCTTCTTGCCTTCTTTGCGGAAGATGTACTCGCCGCGATACTTGATGCCCTTGCCCTTATAGGGTTCGGGCTTACGCCAACGGCGGATTTCCGCCGCGACCTGGCCGACCTTCTGCTTGTCGATACCGCTGATCTCGATCGTCGTGTTATCCGGCGTCTTGATCTCGATGCCTTCCGGCACCGCGAAATCGACATCGTGGCTGTAGCCGAGCTGCAGCTTCAGAGTCTTGCCCTGCGAGTTGGCGCGATAGCCGACGCCGGTGATTTCGAGCACCTTGGTGAAGCCCTCGGTCACGCCCGTGATCAGGTTCTGCACCAGCGTGCGCTGCATGCCCCAGAAGGCGCGTGCTTCACGCGTGTCGTTCGCGGGCTGGACCGAGATGCTGCCTTCGCCGACTTCATACTTGATGAGGTCGGAAAGCGGCATCGCCAGCGTGCCCTTCGGTCCCTTGACCGACAGCTCGCCGCCGTCGATCGCGGCGGTGACGCCACCCGGGATCGGTACTGCCTTTTTACCAATGCGCGACATCAGAACACCTCCGCCAGCACTTCGCCGCCGACATTATGCTCGCGGGCTTCGGCGTCCGACAGAACGCCGCGCGGAGTCGACACGATGGTGATGCCCAGGCCGTTGCGCACGATCGGCAGCTCTTTCGAGCCCGAATAGACGCGGCGGCCCGGCTTCGAGACGCGGGCCACGTGGCGGATCGCCGGCTGGCCTTCGAAATATTTCAGCTCGATGCGGATGCCCTTGTGCTGACCCTTCGAGCCCAGCGCTTCTTCGCTGTAGCCGCGGATATAGCCTTCACGCTGGAGAACATCGAGAACGCGGACGCGCAGGGTCGAGGCGGGAGTCAGGACGCTGTCCTTCTTCGCCTGCTGGCCGTTGCGGATGCGGGTGAGCATATCACCCAGGGGATCGGTCATTGCCATCTTGTCAGTCCCTTACCAGCTCGACTTCACAACACCGGGGATCAGGCCCTTGTTGGCCAGATCACGGAGCTGCACGCGGCACAGCCGGAATTTACGGTAATAGGCGCGCGGGCGGCCCGTCAGCTCGCACCGGTTACGGATGCGGGTCGGGTTGCCGTTGCGCGGGATTTCCGCCATCTTGAGGCGTGCGATCAGACGCTCGCCATCGTCGAGCGACGTGTCCGCCGCAATCGCCTTCAGCTTCGCATAACGGCCGGCGTATTTCTTCACCAGCTTCTTGCGACGCTCATTCTTGTTCATCGAACTCAGTTTCGCCATGACTTAAGTTCTCTTTCCTTCTTGAAAGAGCCTGCCTGGTCCCCTGCGGGACTCAGGCGGCTTCCTTTTCCTGCGCTTCGATCGGGAAGGGGAAGCCGAACAGCTTGAGCAGTTCGCGGGCTTCTTCGTCCGTACGAGCGGTGGTGGTGACGATCACGTCCATGCCGCGCACCTGATCGATGCGGTCATAGTTGATCTCGGGGAAGATGATCTGTTCCTTCAGGCCCATGGCATAGTTGCCACGACCGTCGAAGCTGGTCGCCGACACGCCACGGAAATCGCGGATGCGGGGCATTGCGATCGTGATCAGGCGATCGAGGAACTCGTACATGCGTTCGCGGCGCAGGGTCACCTTGCAGCCGATCGGCATGCCTTCACGCAGCTTGAACTGCGCGATCGACTTCTTCGCCTTGGTCACGACAGGCTTCTGGCCCGCGATCAGCTCCATTTCTGCAGCAGCCGCTTCGACCTTCTTCTTGTCCTGCGTAGCTTCGCCGACGCCCATGTTGAGCGTGATCTTCTCGATCTTCGGCACTTCCATCGCATTCTTGTAACCGAACTTCTCGGTCATCGCCTTGACGATCTTGTCGTCATACAGCTTGCGCATGCGCGGCGTGTAGTTGTCAGCCATTGATCGTCTCCCCGGACTTCACGGCCACGCGGACCTTCTTGCCGTCCTTGGTTTCAAAGCGGACGCGCGTCGGCTTGCCGGTCTTGGGATCGGCGAGAGCGACCTTGCTCGCGAAGAGCGGCGCTTCCTTGCGCTCCAGGCCACCCTGCGGGTTGGTCTGGGTCGGCTTGCGGTGGCGGGTGATGACGTTGACGCCCGCGACGACGACCTTGCCGTCCTTCGGCAGAGCCTGCGTCACTTCGCCGGTCTTGCCCTTGTCCTTCCCGGACAGGACGACGACGGTGTCACCCTTCTTGATCTTGTTCGCCATGATTAGAGAACCTCCGGCGCCAGGCTGATGATCTTCATATAGCCGCGGCCGCGCAGTTCGCGGACGACGGGGCCGAAGATACGGGTGCCGATGGGCTCTTCGTTCTTGTTGACGAGCACGGCAGCGTTCGTGTCGAAACGGATCACCGAGCCATCGGCGCGGCGCACATCCTTCGCGGTGCGGACGATGACGGCGCGATGCACGTCGCCCTTCTTCACCTTGCCGCGCGGCTGCGCTTCCTTGATCGACACGACGATCACATCGCCGACGCCGGCGGTGCGACGCTTCGAGCCGCCGAGCACCTTGATGCACTGGACGCGCTTCGCGCCGCTGTTGTCGGCGACTTCCAATTGTGACTGCATCTGAATCATCGATGCATTTCCTTCTTCCTTGGCCTACCGGGCCATCCCGGCGGTTCCGTGAAAACTTCGAAGTCTCAGACTTCGCTCGCCTTGGCCTTGATCGAGGCTTCGACCTTGTCGAGAACCTTCCAGGTCTTCAGCTTCGAAATCGGCTTCGTTTCCTCGATCCGGACGGTCTCGCCAGCCTTGATGGCGTTGTCCTCGTCGTGGGCGTGATACTTCTTCGAACGACGGATGATCTTGCCGTAGAGCGGGTGCTTCACCTTACGCTCCACCTTCACCACGACGGTCTTGTCGCCCTTGTCGGACACCACCGTGCCAGTCAGAATGCGCTTTGGCATGGTTGGTCTCCTTACTTGGCAGCCGAGCGCGTGCGCCCGGTCTGCTCGGTCTTGACGCGCGCGATGGTGCGGCGCACTTCCTTGACCCGCGATGCCTTTTCCAGCTGGCCGGTGGCGGCCTGGAAACGGAGGTTGAACGCCTCGCGCTTCAGTTCGCCAAGCTGTTCGGCGAGCTGGTCGTCGGTCTTCTTGGTCAGATCTTCGGTCTTGGCCATGGCCCTCAACCCTCCAGATGCGAGGTGTCGCCGAGGCGGGCAACGACCTTCGTCTTGATCGGCAGCTTCATCGCCGCACGTTCGAACGCCAGCGCGGCCACGGGGCCGGGAACGCCGTCGAGTTCGAACAGGATGCGGCCGGGCTTGACGCGGGCGGCCCAATATTCAGGCGAACCCTTGCCCTTACCCATGCGGACTTCGGCGGGCTTCGACGACACGGGGACGTCGGGGAACACGCGGATCCAAAGGCGGCCCTGGCGCTTGATCGCACGGCTGATCGCACGGCGAGCCGCTTCGATCTGGCGCGCGGTGATGCGCTCGGGTTCCATCGCCTTCAGGCCGTAGGAGCCGAAGTTCAGGCTGGTGCCGCCCTTGGCGAGGCCGTGGATACGGCCCTTGAACGCCTTGCGGAACTTGGTTTTTTTCGGTTGCAGCATGTCAGCAGTCCTTAGCGGCGATCATCACGAGCCGGACGGACACCGGTCGTCTGCGCGTCGAGCATCAGACGGTCGGTCGCCATCGGGTCATGACCAAGGATCTCGCCCTTGAAGATCCAGACCTTGATTCCGCACACGCCATAGGCGGTGTGGGCTTCGGCCTCGGCATAATCGACATTGGCGCGCAGCGTGTGCAGCGGCACCCGGCCTTCGCGGTACCATTCGGTGCGCGCGATTTCTGCGCCGCCCAGACGGCCGGCGCAGTTGATGCGGATACCCTCGGCACCAAGACGCATCGCCGACTGAACGGCGCGCTTCATGGCACGGCGGAACGCAACGCGACGCTCGAGCTGGTCGGCGATGCCCTGGCCGACGAGCTTGGCGTCGACTTCGGGCTTGCGGATTTCGACGATGTTCAGCGACACGTCGCTGCCCGTCATCTCACCCAGCGCCTTGCGCAGCTTTTCGATGTCCGCGCCCTTCTTGCCGATGATGACGCCCGGACGGGCGGCATAGATCGACACGCGGCACAGCTTTGCCGGACGTTCGATCACGACCTTCGAGATCGCGGCCTGCGGCAGGGTCTTGAACACATACTTGCGGATCTTCAGATCCTCGACGAGCATGCGGCCATAGTCCTGGCCTTCGGCGAACCAGCGGCTGTCCCAGGTGCGGTTGACCTGCAGGCGCAGGCCGATCGGATTGCTCTTCTGGCCCATCTTACGCCTCTTCTTCCTGTTCGCGGACGACGATGCGGATACGGCTGAACGGCTTGACGATCCGGGTCGACTTGCCGCGGCCACGAGCGTGCCAGCGCTTCATCGAGATCGACTTGCCAACGCTCGCTTCCTTGACGACGAGAGCGTCGACATCGAGGTTGTGGTTGTTTTCCGCGTTGGCGACGGCGCTGGCGAGAACCTTGCGCACGTCGACGGCCATCGCCTTCTTCGAGAAAGCGAGGACGTTCATCGCGTCTTCGACCTTGCGGCCGCGGATCAGCGCGGCAACGAGGTTCAGCTTCTGCGCCGAGCCGCGGATCTGCGTGCCGACCGAGAGAGCCTCGTTATCGGCAACGCGGCGGGGGGACTTTTCCTTGCCCATTAGCGTTTGCCCTTCTTGTCGGCCGCGTGACCGGGGAAGAAGCGCGTCGGCGCAAATTCACCCAGCTTCATGCCGACCATGTCTTCGTTCACCGATACCGGCACGAACTTGCGGCCGTTATAGACGTTGAAGGTCAGCCCGACGAACTGCGGCAGGATGGTGGACCGACGCGACCAGGTCTTGATCGGGGCAGAGCTGCCGCCGTCCTGGGCCGATTCGGCTTTCTTGAGGAGATGAAGGTCGACGAATGGACCCTTCCAGACCGAGCGAGCCATGGCTTACCTCTTCTTCTTCGCGTGACGCGACCGGATGATCATCTTGTCGGTCGACTTGTTATGGCGCGTGCGAGCACCCTTGGTCGGCTTGCCCCACGGGGTAACCGGATGACGGCCACCCGAGGTGCGGCCTTCACCACCGCCGTGCGGGTGATCGACCGGGTTCTTGGCGACGCCGCGGGTCAGCGGACGCTTGCCCAGCCAGCGGTTGCGGCCGGCCTTGCCCAGGTTGGTGTTCTGGTTGTCGGGGTTCGACACCGCACCGACCGTGCCCATGCACTCGCCGCGGATATAACGCTGTTCGCCCGAACCGAGACGCACGATGACGAGACCGCGGTCACGACCGACGACCTGTGCATAGGTGCCAGCCGAACGGGCGATCTGGCCACCCTTGCCCGGCTTCATCTCGATGTTGTGGACGATCGTGCCGACCGGCATCTGCGACAGTTCCATCGCATTGCCCGGCTTCACGTCGGTCTTCTTCCCCGCGACGATCGTGTCGCCGACGCCCAGGCGCTGCGGCGCCAGGATGTAGGCGAGCTCGCCGTCTTCATATTTCACGAGCGCGATGAACGCCGTGCGGTTCGGGTCATATTCCAGACGCTCGACGGTGGCCGGCATGTCCCACTTGCGACGCTTGAAGTCGATGAAGCGGTACTTCTGCTTGTGGCCGCCAGCGATGCCGCGCGAGGTCACATGACCCTTGTTGTTGCGGCCGCCGGTCTTGCGCTTGCCTTCGGTCAGCGCCTTGACGGGCTTGCCCTTCCACAGCGACGACTTGTCGACGAGGATCAGGCCGCGCTGCGCGGGGCTGGTCGGATTGTAGGATTTAAGTGCCATTTTCTCTGCCTTTCCCTACGCTCAGACGCCCGTGGTGACGTCGATCGACTGGCCTTCGGCCAGGCGAACGATCGCCTTCTTCACGTCGCTGCGGGTGTAGGGCTTGCCCTTCCAGCGCTTGGTCTTGCCCTTGGTCACCAGCGTGTTCACGCTGAGAACCTTGACGTCGAACAGCGCCTCAACGGCGGCCTTGATCGCGGGCTTGGTCGCGTCGTCCGCAACCTTGAACACCACGGCGTTGTTTTCGCTCAGCAGCGTCGACTTCTCGGTGATCACCGGAGCGAGGATCACGTCATAGTGACGCGCGTCGATGGTCTTTGCCTTAGCCATTGCAGCGGGCCTCCAGCTTTTCGACCGCCGCGCGGGTCAAGACCAGCGTGTCGGCACGGATGATGTCATAGACGTTGGCGCCGATGGCCGGCAGCGAGTCGACGCCGATGAGGTTGGCCGACGCCTGCGCGAAGCTGGCGTGGACCGCGTCACCATCGATGAAGAGCGCGCGGTTGCCGAGTTCCATCTTGCCGAGCTTGCCGGCGAGAGCCTTGGTCTTTGCGTCCTTGAGCTCGAGCGTGTCGATAACGACGAGCTTGCCGCCCTTCGCCTTGTCGCTGAGCGCCATCTTCAGGCCGAGCGTGCGAATCTTCTTGTTCAGCGAGTGGCCGAAGGTGCGGGCCCGGGGACCATGCGCCTTGCCGCCGCCGATGAAGATCGGCGCCTTGCGATCGCCGTGGCGAGCCGTACCGCCGCCCTTCTGGCGACCGAACTTCTTGCCGGTGCGGGCAACGTCGCTGCGCTCGCGGGCGGCGCGGGCGGGGCCGCGGCGCTTTTCGAGCTGCCAGGCAACGACGCGGTGCAGAATGTCTGCGCGTGCGTCGACACCGAAGACGTCGTCGTTAAGATCGATGTCGGCGCCAGCCTTGCCATCGAGGGTCTGAACCTTGACCTTCATGATCAGGACTCCTGTGCGCCGTCGGTGGCCGCGGTGTCGACGACGACGGTTTCTTCGACCGGCGTTTCGACCGGCGCGTCAGCCGGGGCATCGTTGGTGTTGGCCGCGCTCTTGACGCCCGCCGGATAGGGGGCCTCCGGATGACGCGGCAGCTTCACCGCATCGCGAACGAGCAGCCAGCCGCCCTTCGAGCCAGGGACCGAGCCCTTGACGAAGAGAAGACCGCGCTCGACGTCGGTGCGGACGATTTCGAGATTCTGCTGGGTGCGATTGCGCGCGCCCATGTGGCCGGCCATCTTCTTGTTCTTGAAGACGCGGCCCGGATCCTGACGGTTACCGGTCGAACCATGCGCACGGTGGCTGATCGAAACACCGTGGGTGGCGCGCATACCGCCGAAACCCCAGCGCTTCATGGCACCGGCAAAGCCCTTACCCTGGGTCACGCCCTGGATGTCGACGATCTGGCCGGCGACGAAGTGATCGGCCGACAGTTCGGCACCGACGTCGAGCGTCGCGTCGTCAGCGACGCGGAATTCGACGAGCTTCGCCTTGGGCTCGACTTCGGCCTTGCCATAGGCACCGCGCTGCGGCTTGGCGACATTCTTCGCCTTGGCCGAGCCAGCACCGAGTTGAACGGCCACATAGCCGTCACGTTCTTTATCGCGCACGGAGACGACCTGGCAGCCTTCGAGGCTCAGGACGGTGACGGGCACGTGGCGGCCGTCGTCCTGAAACAGGCGGGTCATCCCCATTTTCTTCGCGATCACGCCAGTACGCATGATCATACTCCTCAACAGAGGCCGGGCGGACCATTCCGCACGGCTTGCGGGACCCCACCGGGACAAACCCGACGAGAACCCTCCCAGCCCAAAATTTCGATGCTTCGCCCCGTCCGGGCTGAGGTGCCACCATCCCGAGGGAGCAGTGGCGAGACGGGGGACGCAGCCCGGTCGAAATGCCTTCCGGGGAAGGCGACCGGCGGTATCCACCCTATCGTCGGTCCGGATCGCTCCGGACTGGTGCCGGCACCAGGGTGCGCGGCCGATAGAGACCCCCGGTTGCCCGGGGGCTGCGTTGGCTTAGGCCAACTTGATCTCGACGTTCACGCCCGCTGCGAGGTCGAGCTTCATCAGCGCGTCGACGGTCTGCGGGGTGGGCTGCACGATGTCGAGCAGCCGCTTGTGGGTACGCACCTCGAACTGCTCGCGCGACTTCTTGTCGATGTGCGGACCGCGGTTCACGGTGAATTTTTCAATGCGCGTCGGCAGCGGGATAGGACCGCGAATGAGTGCGCCCGTGCGACGTGCCGTATCGGCGATGTCGGTGGTGGCCTGATCGAGCACGCGGTGATCAAAGGCCTTCAGGCGAATGCGAATATTCTGCGTTTCCATGACTTATCCAGTCGAATCCCGTCTGACGATGCGAAAGAGCCGAAATGGCCTGTACCGGCCCCCTCAAGGAAGCCGGTCCGGCCATCAAAAACCTTTAAGCTACGAGCCGCGCGAATCAGTCCGAATCGCGCGGCTCGCGGCCCTATATTACTTTGTGATGGTCGCGACAACCCCTGCGCCGACCGTGCGGCCACCTTCGCGAATCGCGAAGCGCAGACCCGGGTCCATGGCGATCGGGGCAATCAGCTTGACCGACAGCTGGACGTTGTCGCCCGGCATGACCATCTCGGTGCCCTCGGGGAGGATGACCTCACCGGTGACGTCCGTGGTGCGGAAGTAGAACTGCGGACGATAGTTCGCAAAGAACGGCGTGTGACGGCCGCCTTCGTCCTTCGACAGGACGTACACTTCCGAAGTGAATTCGGTGTGCGGCGTGATCGAGCCGGGCTTCGCCAGAACCTGGCCACGCTCGACTTCTTCACGGCCGACGCCGCGGATCAGGGCACCAACGTTGTCGCCAGCCTGGCCCTGGTCGAGCAGCTTGCGGAACATTTCGACGCCGGTGACGGTCGTCTTCTTGGTTTCCTTGATGCCGACGATTTCGACTTCTTCACCAACCTTGACGATGCCGGTTTCGATACGGCCGGTAACGACGGTACCGCGACCCGAGATCGAGAACACGTCTTCGATCGGCATCAGGAAGGGCTTGTCGAGCGGACGCTCCGGCTGCGGAATCCATTCGTCGACGGCAGCCATCAGCTTCAGGATGGCTTCCTTGCCGATGTTGTCGTCGCGGCTTTCGAGGGCGGCAAGAGCCGAACCCGCGATGATCGGAATGTTGTCGCCGTCGAAGTCGCGCTTCGAGAGTTCTTCACGGATTTCGAGTTCGACGAGTTCCAGCAGCTCGGGATCGTCCAGCTGGTCGACCTTGTTGAGGAAGACGACCATGGTCGGAACGCCGACCTGCTTCGCGAGCAGGATGTGCTCCTTCGTCTGGGGCATCGGGCCGTCAGCGGCCGACACGACGAGGATCGCGCCGTCCATCTGGGCGGCACCGGTGATCATGTTCTTCACATAGTCGGCGTGGCCCGGGCAGTCGACGTGCGCATAGTGGCGGTTGCCGGTTTCATATTCGACGTGTGCGGTCGAAATGGTGATGCCGCGCTCGCGCTCTTCCGGAGCCTTGTCGATGTTCGCGAAGTCGACGGCGACGCCGCCCGACGTTTCGGCGAGCACCTTGGTGATCGCGGCGGTCAGCGAGGTCTTGCCGTGGTCGACGTGACCGATGGTGCCGATGTTGCAGTGCGGCTTGTTCCGCTCGAATTTAGCCTTTGCCATGTGTTTGAACCTTCTTGTTCGATGTTTGCGTTGATCAGTTCCGGGCGGAGCCTACCTGAATCAGGCGCCGCCCTTAGTAGGTCTTGCCGCGCGGTGCAAGCCCGCGCGGCTGTGACCATCAGGCCATCTTGGCCTTCACTTCTTCCGCCACGTTCGTCGGCACTTCCTCGTAATGCGAGAACTGCATCGAGTATTGTGCACGACCCTGGGTGAACGAGCGAAGCTGGTTCACGTAGCCGAACATATTGGCAAGCGGCACGATGGCTTCAACCACCTGTGCATTGCCGCGGCTGTCGGTGCCCTGGATCTGGCCACGACGGCTGTTGAGATCGCCGATCACGTCGCCCATGAATTCCTCAGGGGTAACGACTTCGACCTTCATCACCGGTTCGAGCAGCTTGATGCCGGCCTTTGCCGCCACTTCGCGCATCGCCGCACGGCCCGCGATTTCGAACGCCAGAGCCGACGAGTCGACGTCGTGGTACGCGCCGTCGGTCAGCTTGATTTCGAAGTCGATGATCGGGAAGCCGATCATGTGGCCGTTTTCAGCCGATTCGCGCATGCCCTTTTCGACCGACGGGATATATTCGCGCGGAATGTTGCCGCCCTTGATCTCGTCGAGGAAGGTGATGCCCGAGCCGCGCTCGCCGGGAGCGACGCTGACCTTGACGCGGCCGAACTGGCCCGAGCCGCCCGACTGCTTCTTGTGGGTGTAGTCGACGTCGACCGGCTTCGCGAGCGATTCGCGGTACGCCACCTGCGGCGCGCCGACGTTCGCTTCGACCTTGAACTCGCGCTTCATGCGATCGACGAGGATGTCGAGGTGAAGCTCGCCCATGCCCTTGATGATCGTCTGGCCCGATTCATGGTCGGTCGATACGCGGAACGACGGATCCTCGGCGGCCAGGCGGTTGAGCGCGATGCCCATCTTTTCCTGGTCGGCCTTGGTCTTCGGTTCCACCGACAGCTCGATGACCGGCTCGGGGAATTCCATCCGCTCGAGGATGATCGGCGCGTTGTTGGCGCAGAGCGTGTCCCCGGTGGTGGTTTCCTTGAGGCCCGCGAGTGCGACGATGTCGCCCGCGAACGCTTCCTCGATGTCCTCGCGCGAGTTGGCGTGCATGAGGAGCATACGGCCGATCTTTTCCTTCTTGTCCTTGACCGAGTTCAGATAGCTGCCCTTGGTCAGGGTGCCCGAATAGATGCGGGCGAAGGTGAGCGAACCGACGAACGGGTCGTTCATGATCTTGAACGCGAGCATCGACAGCGGCGCGTCGTCCGCCGTGGCGCGCGAATCGGGCTCGTTCGTGTCGGGGTTGATGCCCTGGACGTCTTCGATGTCGAGCGGCGACGGCAGATAGTCGACGACCGCGTCGAGCAGCGTCTGGACGCCCTTGTTCTTGAACGCCGAACCGCAAAGGACCGGAACGAACGCCTGACCCAGCGTGCCCTTGCGGATCAGCGCCTTCAGCGTCGCGACGTCGGGCAGCGTGCCTTCGAGATAGGCTTCCATCGCGTCATCGTCCTGTTCGACGGCGAGCTCGACGAGCTTTTCGCGATATTCAGCAGCCTTGTCGGCGAGGTCGGCCGGGATCTCTTCATAGAAGAATTCGGCGCCCAGGCTTTCATCCTTCCAGATGATCGCGCGTTCGTTGACCAGATCGACGAGGCCCTTGAAGTCGCCTTCCGCACCGATGGGCAGATAGAGGACGGCCGGAACGGCACCCAGGCGATCGATGATCGTCTGGACGCAGTAATAGAAGTTGGCGCCGGTACGGTCGAGCTTGTTGATGAAGCACATCCGCGGAACCTTGTACTTGTCCGCCTGGCGCCACACGGTTTCCGACTGCGGCTCGACACCGGCAACGCCGTCGAACGCCGCAACGGCGCCGTCGAGCACGCGCAGCGAGCGTTCGACTTCGATGGTGAAGTCGACGTGGCCGGGGGTGTCGATGATGTTCAGGCGATGCTCGGGGCCATTGCCCTCTTCGGCCTTCCACAGGCAGGTGGTGGCAGCCGACGTGATCGTGATGCCGCGTTCCTGTTCCTGCTCCATCCAGTCCATCGTGGCGGCGCCGTCATGGACTTCGCCGATCTTGTAGGACTTGCCGGTGTAATAGAGAATGCGCTCGGTCGTCGTGGTCTTGCCGGCGTCGATGTGCGCCATGATACCGAAATTGCGATAGCGTTCGAGCGGATGGCTGCGTGCCATGGTCTTTTCCTTGGATTTGGGGGGAGGCCTTTGGAGCCACCCCCGATATAGGAACGATTGTTACGATTGCGAGACGTCGAACCGTCCCGCGAGCGCTTACCAGCGGTAGTGCGAGAAGGCGCGGTTCGCTTCCGCCATGCGGTGCGTGTCTTCGCGCTTCTTCACGGCATTGCCACGGTTGTTCGACGCGTCGAGCAGTTCGCCCGACAGACGTGCGGCCATCGTGGTTTCGCTGCGGTTGCGGGCGGCGGTGATCAGCCAGCGGATCGCGAGCGCCTGCGCACGGTCCGGACGGACTTCGACCGGAACCTGATAGGTCGCACCACCGACGCGGCGGCTGCGCACTTCGATGTTCGGGCGGATGTTCGCCAGCGCTTCGTGGAACACGCCGAGCGGTTCCTTCTTCGCGCGGGCTTCGACCGATTCGAGCGCACCGTAAACGATGCTTTCGGCGACGGACTTCTTTCCGTCCAGCATGACGCTGTTCATGAACTTCGACAGCACGACATCCCCGAAACGGGGATCGGGCAGGATTTCGCGGCGTTCAGGACGACGACGACGAGCCATAGGTAATTCCTTTTAACAACAGCATCCCGGCGCGGTGCGCAGCGGGATGATCAAAAGCCGAAAAAGCGGTCCTTACTTCGGACGCTTCGCGCCGTACTTCGAACGGCTCTGCTTGCGGTCCTTCACACCCTGGGTGTCGAGCACGCCGCGCAGGACGTGGTAGCGCACGCCGGGAAGGTCGCGCACGCGGCCGCCGCGGATCAGCACGACGCTGTGTTCCTGCAGGTTGTGGCCTTCGCCGGGGATGTACGAAATGACTTCGCGCTGGTTGGTCAGGCGAACCTTCGCAACCTTGCGGAGCGCCGAGTTCGGCTTTTTCGGGGTCGTCGTGTAGACACGGGTGCAAACGCCGCGCTTTTGCGGGTTTGCTTCCATCGCCGGGACCTTGGACTTCGCCTTCTGCGGCGTCCGGCCCTTGCGGACCAGCTGGTTGATCGTGGGCATGAATGCTTCACCTTTATGTGTCCGCCCATCGGAGCGAACGGTTACTGTACTGCGGTGGATGAAGCTCCGGCCCTCATACGCCAAAAATGGCGGAAAAGGGCCAACCTGATAACAGCAAAAGACCCCGGCGGACTCGTTCGTCCTCCGGAGGCTCCATCCGCGCCAGCAATGTTCAAGCGCTGTTGTGACTCGAAAGATACGGAAGTCCGCGGCTTTCGAACGGGGGCGCCCCTAGCGGTGATTCCCGGGAAGGTCAAGCGTCGAAGCGGCTTGCGGCCCGCAAATCCGGCCGATAGCGCGTCCTATATGGTCACCGCCCGTCATGCCAGCTTTGCTCCCCACGTCGCGCCCGACACGCGCCTGCTGGTCCTCGGCAGCCTGCCCGGCGCGCGGTCGCTGGCCGAGCGGCAATATTATGCGCATCCGACGAACCAGTTCTGGCGGCTGCTGGGCGCGGTGATCGAAGCGCCGCTGGCCACGCTGCCTTATGACGAGCGCCTCGCCGCGCTGCGCGATGCGAAAGTCGGCCTGTGGGACGTCATCCGCACCGCCGAACGCCGGACGAGCAGCGACGGCGATATTCGCGAAGCCGATCCGCACGATCTGTCGGCGCTGGTCGACCGGCTGCCCGATCTGCGCATGGTCGCCTTCAACGGCGGAAAGGCGGCGGCGATCGGACGGCGGCAATTGCCCGCGCCGAACGGCGTCGCGATCGTCGACCTGCCGTCGAGCAGCGCGGCGCACACGATCGGATTCGACGCCAAGCTCGAACGCTGGCTGTCGTTGCGCGCCGCGCTTTAGAAACCCGCCGTAAAGCGCAGCGCGGCGCCCCTGTCGTCGGGCATCGCCGCGATGTGACCCGGATCGCGGCGCCACCATGTGTTCGCGACCAGGTCGCCGCCGAACAGCGGCACCGCATAGCTCAGCTCCGCGACCAGCTCGCGCCCCGTCGGCGCGAGATTATAGGTGCGGCGCGCGAAACCGGCGGTCTGCGTGTCATAGTCATAGGCGACGGGAAGCATCAGATCGAGGCCGCCGTGCGCAACGCGCAGCGGCTGCGAAAGGCGCAGCGCGGCCTGATCGCCGGGCCGCAACAGCCCCGCCCTCGCGACGTCGAAAGAAAAGGCGTTCGACCGCAGCGTACCCCCGGCGATCAGGCCGCCGCGATCGGGCTTCGTCCACATCTGACGCCACGCCGCCGAAATATGCCAGTCGCCGCGCAGGTCGAGGACCAGGCTGGCGTCGCCGACAAGGCTGGTGGCGCCGCCGGCGCCGAAGAGCGGGCCGAGGCGCGCGCCGAGCAGGCTGTCCGATTCGCGAAGCCAGCTCGCGCCCAGCGCGGTGCGGACCGGTCCGAACCGGCCGTCCCATGCCGCGCCCATCCGCTGATAGCGACTGTCGCGGCCCGACCGATAGCGCAGAAGCGGATCGTCCTGCCACCGCGAGCCCGAGACCCAGCCATCCTCCGCTGTCAGATTAATATATTGATTTTTAAAGACATTATATCGAATCAACGCCCCCGTTCCGGGGCTCGCGCCGAACCCGAGGCCTTCCTGCGCCGCGTCGCCGATCAGCATCGCATAGCCGCGTTCGCCGCGTTCGCCGGCCAGCATGCCGCCGATCCCGCGACCGGCCGCGAAACCGATCCGCGTCCGCGCATCGAGCCGCGTGATCACCGACGCGGCGAGCGTGCGGGCGCGTTCGGCGTCGTGGAACGACAGCCCGGCAAGCGCGTCGGTGCCGCCGATCCCCGGCGCGGTGACGAGCGACAGGGCGGTCGCGCGGCTCGCGGCGCTCTGTTGCCGGATCAATCCGCCGATCGCGCCCGACAATTTATAGTCGGGGCGCCGCTGGACCAGCGACCGGCCGAAATCGACGTTGAAGGCGCGGCCGAAACTGTCGGTGACCAGCCCGACCGTCGTCCCGGCGCCCCTGGCGCCCGCATCGCCCATCGGTCCGCCGAGCAGCCCCAGCGCGGTGTCGAGCGAGACCGCCGTCGACGTGCCCGCCAGCGTCGTCGCGCCCATCGGCTGAAAGGCGCGCGCGATGTCGAGAATCCCCTGGCCATAGACGACATCGTTGCCCGCGGCGCCGGCATCGCGGGCCGACTGATAGAGAAGCTGGACGATCTGGGCGCTGGTCATGTTCGGAAACGCCTGCGCCAGCAGGGCGACCGCGCCCGCGACCTGCGGCGCGGCGAAGCTGGTGCCGTTGAGCAGGAAGACGAACCCTCCCTGCGTCTTGAGCGCGCCATTCTCGTAAGCGCAGCACACCCCCTCCCCAAGCGCGGAGAGATAGGACGAGGCATAGGCCCCGGCGCGGTTGCTGAAGTCCGAATTGACCCCATTTTCGTCGACCGACCCCGCGATGATCACCAGCGCGCCGCCGGCATCGCGCATGCCGCGCGCAAAGGGTTCGGGATTGTCGGGATCGTTGCCGTTCGTCGTGTTGTCGCCCTCGTTGCCCGCCGACATGACAATGATGATCCCCGCCGCCGTCGCGCGTGCCACCGCCGCGCGCAGCGTCGGTCCCGGAGGATCGCCGCCGCCCAGCGATATGTTGACGACGCGCGCGCCCGCGGTGACCGCACGATCGAGCCCCGCGGCGATCGCATTCTCGCCAAAGACACATCCGCGTTCGTCGTTGGTCGGATCGTCGCTGGTGCAACTGCCCACACGGTCGGCGCGCAACACCAGCAGGGTGGCGTTGAAGGCGATCCCCATCGTTCCGACGTCATTCTTGCCGCCAAGCAGCACCTGCGCGACGTTCGTGCCGTGCGTCCCCTGCGCCTCGATACCGCGCGAACCCGCGACGTCGGCCGACAGCGATGAAATGCGTCCCGCAAATTCGGGGCTGTCCTGGTCGATCCCGTCGTCGATGACCCCGGCAAGCACGCCCTGCCCCGTTGCGCCGGCCTGATAGGCGGTGATCGCGCCGTGGAAATTGACGCCGTCGGACCGGCGCGTTTCGGCGGTGTTGAAATTCCCCGTCGCGGGCGGCGTCGGTGTAGGCGTCGGCGCTGGCGTAGGAGTCGGAGTGGGGGTCGGGGTCGGCGCCTGGGGCGGAGCGGGCGTGGGCGAGGGCCCGGCTCCCCCGCCGCCGCAACCGCCGAGCGACAGGGCGGCAAGACAAAGGAAAAGCGGCAACGGCCGTCCCGCGATCCGCCGGAGGCTGCTGTTACGTGCCGCATCGGACATATATGGTCCCCTTTGCCCTGTTACCCGCCTTCTAACCCGGCGAACGGCGGCGATGCTAGACCTGCCAAGGTTGCCGGAAGGTAAAACCGAACGCCTTGCCGCCACGGCCCGGTGCCTTTATGCGGCGCGACGTCATGACGGTGCCCATCGACCATATCGACAGTTGGATCTTCGATCTCGACAACACGCTGTACCCGCCATCGGCGCAGCTGTTCGACCTGATCGACGCGCGCATGGGTGCCTTCATCATGCGCCTGCTGGACGTCGATGCGGTCGAGGCGCGGCGCGTGCAAAAACAGTATTTCCACGACCATGGCACGACGATGGCCGGATTGATGCGCCATCACGACGTCGATCCCGAAAACTTCCTCGTCGACGTTCACGACATCGCCCTCGACCGGCTGAGCGTCGACACGCGGCTCCGCGCCGGCCTCGAAAGGCTGCCCGGGCGCAAGCTGATCTTCACGAACGCCGACGCCGACTATGCCGCGCGCGTGCTCGAGGCGCGGGGAATCGCCGACCTGTTCGACGGCATATGCGACATTCGCATCACGGGCTATATCCCCAAGCCGGACGCCGCGGCCTATGCGGCGATGGTGTCGCACCTGGGCGTCGATCCGGCGAGGAGCCTGTTCGTCGAGGATATGGCGCGCAACCTGACGCCCGCGAAAGCCCTCGGCATGACGACCGTGTGGCTGGACAATGGCAGCGAAAGCGGCCATCGCGACCACCTGCCAGACCATGTCGATTTCCACGCGAGCGACATCGCCGACTGGCTCGATACGCTACCGCAACCTTGGGGAATTTCATGAGCACCGACTTGCAATCGACGATCGAAGCCGCCTGGGACGCGCGCGACACGCTGGGGCTGACGACGCAGGGCGCGGAGCGCGATGCGGTCGAAACCGCCCTCGCGGGGCTCGACGACGGCAGCTTCCGCGTTGCCGAGCGCGACGCCGGCGGCACGTGGCAGGTCAACCAGTGGCTGAAAAAGGCGGTGCTGCTGTCCTTCCGCCTCAACGACATGGAAATCATCGAGGGCGGCCCCGGCGGCGCGACCTGGTGGGACAAGGTGCCGTCGAAATTCGCCGGCTGGGGCGAGAACCGCTTTCGCGACGCCGGATTCCGCGCGGTGCCGGGTTCGATCGTCCGCCGCGGCGCCTATATCAGCAAGGGCGCGGTGCTGATGCCCAGCTTCGTCAACATCGGCGCCTATGTCGGCGAGGGATCGATGGTCGACGCCTGGGCGACCGTCGGTAGCTGTGCGCAGATCGGCGCGAACGTCCACCTGTCGGGCGGCGCCGGAATCGGCGGTGTGCTCGAACCGCTGCAGGCGGGTCCGGTGGTGATCGAGGACGGCGCCTTCATCGGCGCGCGCGCCGAAGTCGCCGAGGGCGTGATCGTGCGCGAGGGCGCGGTGCTGTCGATGGGCGTCTATCTGGGCGCGTCGACCAAGATCATCGACCGCGCGACGGGCGAAGTCTTCGTCGGCGAGGTTCCGCCCTATGCGGTCGTCGTACCGGGTTCGCTGCCCGGCAAGCCGCTGCCCGACGGAACGCCGGGGCCGTCGCTCTATTGCGCGGTCATCGTCAAGCGCGTCGATGCGAAGACGCGCGCGAAGACCGGCATCAACGAACTGCTGCGCGACTAGATCGCACCGATGCCGGGGCAGGGGGCAGGCCGCGCGTACCGCTCCCTTCGCCCGGCCTGGATCGCGCGCGCCTTCCGCTTTGCCGCGTCGGGGATCTTTCGGCTCGTCGAGCCTCACCCGTCGTTGGTGGATAAGCTTTTGACATCGCCGCCTTACCCTGTTGCTGGCAAATCGCTGTTTTAGTACAGCAACACGGGAGGGGGAGAGTTTATGCGGATGGCCGCAAGGGCATCGACGCTGGCAATGGCCGCTTGTCTGGCAATACCGGCAAGTGCCATCGCGCAGGAGGGCACCGCCCCCACCGGCGACGCGCCGCCGGCCGTGCCGACCCCCGCGAACGGCGCACAGCGCTACACCGGAACCGACTTCGCGCGCTTCGCGCCGCGCACCGCGCTCGACATGGTCGAAAAGATTCCCGGCTTCCTGATCGTCACGGGCACCAACGGCGGCGATCGCGGGCTGGGGCAGGCGACGCAGAATGTGCTGATCGACGGCGAACGCGTCGCGAGCAAGACGACCGACGCGCGCACCGCGCTGTCGCGGATCACCGCGGCGCAGGTCGCCTATATCGACATCGTCGACGGCGCCAGCCTGAACGTCCCCGGGCTGACCGGGCAGGTCGCGAATGTCGTCCTCGTCGCGGGCAGCAGCGCGAATGGCGGCGGATTCAGCACGACGATCCGCTGGCAGCCCGAATGGCGCCGGCGGCTGGAAAGCAACTGGCTGAACGGAGAGATTTCGACGACGGGCAAGCTCGGCGGCACGAACCTGACGCTCAGCCTGAAGAACGAGGCGACCCGCAAGGGTCACTGGGGGCCCGAACAAGTCTATGACGGCACCGGTGCGCTGCTGTTCACGCGCGACGAGTTCGGCGCCTATGACGGCGACCGGCCGCGCCTGTCGGCGGCGCTGTCGCGCACCACGGCGAACGGCAACAAGTGGAATTTCAACGCCGGCGCGCAGATCCAGTATCTGACCGAGGCGGTCGACAGCGTATCGACGCGCCCCGTCGGCGGGCTGGTGACCGAACGCTATCGCTTCAAGGAAGAGGAGCGCAATTTCGATATCGGCGGCGATTATGAACTCGGGTTCGGCAAGGGGCGGCTGAAGCTGATCACCCTTTACCGCTTCGAACATAGCCCGACGGTCAGCACCTTCGTCATCGACCGCAACGTCGCGGGACGCAACGGCGACCGGTTCAAGCAGGCCGCCGACGAAAGCGAATCGATCCTGCGCGGCGAATATAGCTGGCGCACCGCCGGCGGCACCGACTGGCAGGTCGCGGTCGAGGGGGCGTACAACACGCTCGACGTCGACGCCGAATTCGCCTCGCTGCAGGCCGACGGCAGCTTCCTGCCCATCGTCTTCGGCGGCGAGCAGACCAAGGTCGAGGAAAAGCGCGGCGAGGCGTCGCTGACCTGGGGGCGGTCGCTCGCCTCCAACCTGACCGCGCAGCTCAATCTCGCGGCCGAATATAGCGAGCTGACCTCGTCGGGGCCCGGCGGCCTGACGCGCAGCTTCATCCGGCCGAAGGGCAAGCTCGCCTTCGCGTGGAAGGTGGGCGAGAAGACGACGATCAACTGGCATATCCAGCGCCGCGTCGACCAGTTGAACTTCTACGATTTCGCCAGCTCGGTCGATGTCGCGAACAGCCAGGGGAATGAGGGCAACGGGCAGCTGGTGCCCCCGGTCGTCAACCGCACCGAGCTGGAGTTCGTCCAGGACATGGGGCGCTGGGGCAACGCCTCGGTCGCCTTCGCCTACGCCTATGCGCAGGATCTGGTCGACCAGATTCCGCTGTCGCCGACGACCGAGGGCCGCGGCAACCTGCCCCCCGCGAATCTGTATCGCATCAGTTCGAAGGCGACGCTGCTGCTCGACCCGCTGGGGTGGAAGGGCGCGCGGATAAACAGCGACATCACCTGGCGCCGCAACCGCGTCCGCGACCCGCTGACCGGGCTATGGCGCGACCAGAGCTTCGGCCAGGACTATGTCGTCGACCTCAGCCTGCGCCACGACATTCCGGGCAGCAACCTGGCCTGGGGCGCCGGCTATTTCGACGAACGCTACGCCCCCGGCCTGCGCCTCGATGCGATCGAAAAGGAATATACGGTCGGCCCCTTCGTCACCGCCTATATCGAGCACAAGGATGTCGCCGGCTTCACCGTAAAGCTGTCGTACCGCAATCTCGCGGGGATGAAGGACGGCTTCGACCGCACGGTGTTCGTCGACCGGCGCGACAGCCCCATCGCCTTTTCCGAATCGCGCCGGCGCAGCTTCGGTCAATATTTCCAGCTGACGGTGACCGGCACGATCTGATCGCGCCGCGCCGCGTCTCTCAGCGCTCGCTCAGATAATAGCGTTCGCGCGCGCTCAGATCGTCGTTCAGATCATAGACGATCGGCTGGCCGGTCGGAATTTCGAGGCCGGTGATATCGGCGTCCGAAATCCCCGACAGATGCTTGACCAGCGCGCGCAGGCTGTTGCCGTGCGCCGAGATCAGCACCGTCTTGCCCGCCTGAAGCTGCGGCGCGATGGCGCTTTCATAATAGGGCAGCACGCGCGCGATCGTGTCCTTCAGGCTTTCGGTCGAGGGGATCGCGATGCCGGCATAGCGCGGGTCGGTCGACAGGTCCCACGGCGAACCCGCGTCGAGCGGCGGCGGCGGAATGTCGAAGCTGCGGCGCCAGATCTTCACCTGCTCGTCGCCATGCTTGGCCGCGGTCTCGGCCTTGTCGAGCCCGGTCAGCCCGCCATAGTGGCGCTCGTTCAGCCGCCAGTCCTTGGTGACCGGAAGCCACAGCCGCCCCATCGCCTCGAGCGCCAGGTTCAGCGTCTTGATCGCCCGCGTCTGGACCGAGGTGAAGCAGGTGTCGGGCGCGATGCCCTTTTCCTTCATCAGCTCGCCCGCCGCCCACGCCTCGGCCGCGCCCTTTTCGGTGACGTCGACGTCCCACCAGCCGGTGAAGCGGTTTTCGAGATTCCACTGCGACTGGCCATGGCGGATGAGGATGAGCTGCGGCATTTTCTGTCCTTCGGCTGGAGAGAGTCGCCGCCCCATAGCCCGGCTTTTGCGCAAAGGCCAACCGCCCTCTTGAAATGGTTTCGGGGGTTACCAGATTTGCCTCACCCGGTCGCCGAAACGGGGCCGGGTGGCGATCGCGGCACGCGCCGCGGTCCCTGACTTCGCTTTGTGAAAGGAAGAAAGACCATGCGTAACAGCTTTGACTGGACCCCCTATCGCCGTTCGACCGTCGGCTTCGACCGGTTGTTCGATTTCCTCGAAACCGGCGGTTCGGGCGCCGAAAACTATCCGCCCTTCGATATCGAGAAGATCGCCGACGATCATTTCCGGATCACCGTCGCCGTCGCGGGCTTCAAATCGGACGAGATCGACATCACCGCGCAGCAGAACATGCTGACCGTCAGCGGGCGCAAGACCCCGGTGGCCGAGGGCGAGACGCGCCAGTTGCTCTACAGCGGCATCGCGACCCGCGCGTTCGAGCGTCGCTTCCAGCTTGCCGACTTCGTCCGTGTCGCCAGCGCCGACCTGGCCGACGGGCTGCTGACGATCGACCTGGTGCGCGAAGTGCCGGAAGCGATGAAGCCGCACAAGATCGCGATCGGCGGCGTCCAGCCGGTGATCGAGGACAAGAAGGCCGCCTGATCGCCGAACGGCGCGACTGAAAGAAAAGCGGGGTCCGGAGTCCCTTCCGGGCCCCGTTTTACGTTGGGGCAAAGCACGGCCGGCGCGCCCGCGAAGGCGCGAAGCCAGCCCCGACCCGACCCGACACCTACAGCGCCCGCGTCATGAAGCGGCTGAACGGGTCGGGCCTGTAATCGGCAAAGGGTTCGCAATCCTCGAACCCGTGCCGGCGATAGAGCGCCAGCGCGGGTTCGAACGCCGCGCCCGATCCGGTTTCGAGGCTGAGGCGATCGAGCCCGCGGACCCTGGCCTCGCCGATGATATGCGCGAGCATCCGCGCGGCGACGCCCTGCCGCAGAAAATCCGCCGCGGTCCGCATCGACTTGATCTCGCCGTGCCGGCCGCCCAGCATCTTGAGCGCGCCGCAGCCCGCAAGCGCATCGCCGCCATGGATCGACCAGAAGGTCACGCCGTCGCTGCGGAGACCGTCGAAATCGAGGAAATGACAGCTCTCGGCCGGCGAGTTCGCGAGCATGCCCGCGAAATGCTCCTCGAGCAGCGCGCGGATCGGGGCACCCGACAGATCGTCCTCGACGATCCGCCAGGCCCCGTCCGCGCTTGGGTTCACAGCAGCTGGTCCAACGTCTGAAGACAGGCGTGGGCGAGCAGCTTCGATCGTTCGGGCGACCAGCCCTGCACCGGGTCGGGCAGGTCGCGATTGTCCTTGAACGGCATTTCCAGCGTCATCGACACCGCGCCGAACCGTTCGGCAAGCTGGGTCGTCGACATCGACAGATTCGCCTGGCCCGGCGCCGATTCGACATAGCCGAGGTCGGTCTGGAAATCGGGCGTGTTCGCGGCCAGCGCCTTTCGGAACGCCTGATACTGGTCCATCTGTTCGGCCTTGAGCGACGGAATGCCTTCAAATCCGGCGAGGAAGACCGCGGGGATCGCCTCGTCGCCATGGATGTCCATCGCCCAGTCGACGCCGCTCTCGTCCATCGCATTGCGGACGACCAGCACCTCGGGACTGCGTTCGACGGTCGGATTGTCCCATTCGCGGTTGAGATTCACCCCGGCATAGTTGGTGCGCAGATGCCCGCGGCGCGACCCGTCGGGATTCATGTTCGGCACGATATGAAAACGGCACTTCTGCCGCAGCGACCGCGCATAGGGATCGGCGGGGTCGGTCAGCTTTTCCAGCGCGCCTTCCATCCACCATTCGGCCATCGATTCGCCGGGATGCTGGCGCGCATAGAGCCACACCTGCGTGTCGCCGGTGCCCATCTCGATGCAATCGATCGGCTGACCCTCCAGGCTGGTGCCGAGGCTGCGATAGGTGACGCCCTCGCACTCGGCGACCGAGGCGATCAGGTCGTGATGCCGTTCCATCGAATAGGGCGCGAAATAGGCGAGCCACAGGATCGGGCTTTCGGCGGTGTGGCGGACGGTCAGCGTACCCGCGGCCGAATCATAGCTCGTGTCGAGGCGGAACCAATGTTCGCGATCGCTGCTCGCGCACACCGCATAGCCCGGCCAGCCGTCGGGATAGGCCGAATCGGCCAGCCCCCCGATCGCCAGTTCGAGCGCGTCGCCGATCTTGCAGGCGATGCGGAAATGGAACCATTGAAAGAAATCGGATTCGCGGTCCTTGCGGATCGACAGGCGCGCCGACGTTCCATCGACCGAATCCACGACGATATTGCCGCTGTCGAAAGCGGCGTTGATGCTGATTGTCATGGGACGCTGATAGTGCGTCCGGATTCGCCGGGGAAGTCCTTGAATAGGGCTTCGGCCAATTTCGCGGCGGCCAGGCTCGGCTGCGCGGCGGGTGCCTTGACCGGCACCGACGTCAGCGCGCGGCCTTCCCACAACGCCTGTCCCGTCGCGGCATCGTCGATGCGGACCGAAAGCTGCAGATCCTGCATGCGCTTGGGTCCGCCGCCGAGGTTGAGGCCGATGCCGACGCCCAGTCCCGAACCATAGCTGCCCGTCGATCCGCCGACGCCGACCGAAACCGGCGAACGGCGCGCGGCGGCCGCTTCCTCGCTGCGTTCGAAGGCGACGCGGACGCGCAGCGGGGCGCGTTCGTTACTGCCCGCCGCGACAAGCCCCTGCCGCTGCAACTGCTGGTCGACCGCGGCGCGGTAGCTGTTCCATTCGATCGAGGGCATGACCGCGGGATCGGTCGCGATGCTGTAGCGCGTTCCCGGCGCCCAATTGGGCACGGCATTATGGAAGCGGGTGACTTCGACGGGCGGCACGGCCGTTGCGCAGCCGCCGAGTGCGAGCGCCGCTGCAGAGAGCAGGGCGACGGAAAGTTGACGCGTCATCCCCGCATCATGCGCCACGAATAATGGCTTGGCAATGAACGGGATGCACCGCACCCCGTTCGCCGCGATCACCGATAGAAGATGTGATTGTCGATCGACGCGACGCGCGTCTTGCGCCAGCCCGGCGAGACGTGGCGCGCGTGAAAGAACAGCGCGCCCGGCGCCTGGTTCTTCCAGCTGCCGTCGCGCGCGATCTGCGCGATCGCCACGGCATTGTTCCACTGGGCGCCGTTGCGCACGGCGGGCATCTTGCCGCCGCGCACGAAGCTGAACTGGCTCGGCTGATGGACGACGCCGCAAAGGCTCTTGGGGAAACGGCCCGAATTGGCGCGGTTGATCACGACATGCGCGACCGCCAGCTGCCCGACGAGCGATTCACCGCGCGATTCGAAATAGACCGCACCGGCAAGGCAGCGCAGCTCGGGGTCCATTTCGGCCGGATGCACGGTTTCGGAAACAAGTTCGGCCAGCGTATCGGCATCGACCGGAGCCGGCTTGGGCTCGACGGCGGATTCGTCCTGGCTTTCGGAAGGGGATTCGACCGGCGACTTCGCCTCGGTCGACAGGTCCGCCGGTTCAGCCTCGACCGGCGCGTCGGCGCCCGGGAGAGTGATGGCGGGAAGATTCGCGCTTTCGGCGAGATCGCTCGCGAAGCCCGGTTCAGCCAGCATCAGCATGGAGGCGGCAGTCAAGCCGACGGCAGCCACACTGGCGGCGTTCAGAATGCGACTCATATAATCCGTCAAAAGGGCGGTTGATGGACCGAAACCTCTAGAACAGGCGAGGGAGCTAAATTGGCTCTGTTTCGCCTGCGGCCATCATCCGACTGCGTGTCCGAACCGTTTGTCGGGGCGCTTCGCCGAAGCGAGGCAACCCACGGAACGACCTACGCGTTATTGGGTGGGCGCCACCTATTGTGCGCCGCAACAGAGTCAAGTTAACGCGGCCCACTCCGCGACGAGTCGTGGCGCATCTGCGATATCCAGTTCCACGATCCACAGATCGGGATCGGCGCTTCGCCGCCGTTGTTGGTAGTTTGCGCGCGATTCACCATCTTTTGGGTCATCTGGGCCGACTGCCTCCCAGATATAGTTTCCGTTCATCGCAAACCGTCGTTCGAGCAGCGGCCCCGGTTCGCCGCGATCGGCACATTGCACCAGGATCATGCCCGACGTTTCGTCGCCTTTCGCAACGATCGCGGCAAAGCCGCCCGCCGCTTCGGTACGGCGGACGAGCAGGTCGACCAGAAAGCGACTCTTGAGCCGCGTCATGAAAACGGGGGTTCGGGCTTACGCCGCGTCACGCGCTTCGGTGTCGAGCAGCAGCGCGTAAAGCGCCTCGTCGCTCTTCGCGCCGCGCAGCCGTTCGGCGATGCTGTCGTTGCGAAGCATGCGCGACACGCCGGCAAGCGCCTTCAGATGGTCGGCGCCCGCGTCGAGCGGCGACAGAAGAACGAAGAGCAGGTCGACCGGAAGGCCGTCGACGGCCTGGAAATCGATCGGCCGCGCGAGCTGGAGAAACAGGCCGCGGACCCCCGACAGATCGGCCATCTTCGCATGCGGAAGCGCGATGCCGCGGCCGAAGCCCGTCGAACCGAGGCGTTCGCGTTCGAGCAGCGCTTCGCTGACTTCGCCCGCGTCGAGACCGAGCGAGCGCGCGGCGAGATCGCCGACGAAGGGGAAAAGGGCTTTTTTCGAATCCAGCTGCACATGCGCGCGAACGGTCGCCGGATAAAGAAGAGAAGATAGGTTCATCGTTTTGGTCAAATCTTGTCCGCCGGGCCAACGCCCGGTTCATCCTGTTGGCAATCGATCATGGGATCGGTTGTTCGCAGGTCCCGCCATCCGGGTATCAATGGGCGCGGCCCTTAGGCCGGATAGCGAAGAAAATCCAGTGTTATCGTAATCGGCTCGCGCCGACGGCGGAAAGGCCTTGCCCTTCCGCCGAAAGCTTTGATCGGACGTCTATCCTCGTCCTTCGGACCTCGATCGTCCGCCCTAGCTCGGTTCGACCCAGCCGATCGTTCCGTCGTCGCGGCGATAGACCATGTTGTGACTGCCGGTCTTGCTGTTGACGAAAAGCAGCGCGTTGGTGTTGCGCAGGTCGAGCATCATCACCGCGTCGGAGACGCTGCTCGTCGGGATGTCGACGCGCGTTTCGGCGATGATCGCGGGCGCGTCGCCCGCATCGTCTTCCTCGGCGCCGGCATCGAAGACGGTGTAGCTTGCATTGTCATCGATCTCGTCGATCGACGGGGCACCGTTCCCGGCGCTGGTATTGCGATCCTTCAACCGTCGCATGTAGCGGCGAAGCTGCTTTTCGATGCGCTCGGCCGCACCCTCGAACGCGACATGCGCGTCCTGCGCCTGGCCGTGCCCCTTCAACACCAGCCCCTGCATCACATGCGCGACGATGTCGCACTGGAAACTTTCGTGCGGTCCCTTGCCGAAGGTCGCGTGCGCGCCGATCGCGCGGGAGAAATATTTGTCGGCAATCGCGTTCATCCGGTCCGACACGTGCGCCTGCAGCGCTTCGCCGGTTTCGATCTGGTGGCCAGAGACGCGGATTTCCATTTTTCTTCTCCTTCCAGAATCGTGACGGCGGCGAATGTCGCCGTCACGGAGTTTCGTGCCACAACGGCCCATTGAGCGTGGCTACGAATTCTGCATGACGCGCCAGTTCGGCATGGGTTGCGGCATGCGGGCGGGGCTCGCGAAAAGCGCGGGGAGGCGCCGCGCGAACGAGATCGGCGGCCGAATCCTGCCCCGAACCCGGGGCATCCGCCGCGAGTCCCAGGCCGATCTGCCGGCCGCCGGTCATTTCGATATAAAGATGGGCGAGCAGCTCGGCGTCGAGCAGCGCGCCATGCTTGATGCGGTGGCTGCGATCGATGCCGTAGCGCGTGCAGAGCGCGTCGAGGCTGTGCTTGGCGCCCGGGTGCAGCCTGCGCGCCATCTGCACGGTGCAGCACATGCGGCTCATGTCGAGCGCCGGCCGGCCGGCGCGGGCGAGCTCGGCGTTGATGAAGCCGAAGTCGAAGACGGCGTTGTGCGCGACCATCGGCGCGTCGCCCAGAAATTCGATCAGCTCGTCGACGCGAGTCGCGAACAGCGGTTTGTCCGACAGGAACTGGATCGAAAGGCCGTGCACCGCCTCGGCGGCGGCGGGCATGTCGCGCTCGGGATTGAAATAGGCGTGAAAAGTGACCCCGGTTTCACGGCGGTCGATCAGTTCGACACACCCGATTTCGACCAGCCTGTCCCCGGTTTTGGGATCGAGCCCCGTAGTTTCGGTATCGAAAATTATCTCACGCATCGAAGCTTTAATCTGGACCCTATCGCGCGTGGAAACAAGAGGCGATGGCGCGAATCTGACGGTGCGTCGCGCTTTTGGGACGCCCCGTATCGATGATGAAATCCGCGCGCGCGCGCTTTACGCGGTCGGGAACCTGCAGGCGGCGGATCGCCTTCAGCTTGGCGCGGGTCATGCCGGGGCGGCGCATCACGCGCTTCGTCTGCATCCAGGCGGGGGCGGAGACGACCGCGATCGCGCCGACCTTTCGCCAGCCGCCCTTTTCAAAGAGCAGCGGGATGTCGAGGATCACGACGTCGCGCGCGCGGTGCCGCATCAGGAATCGGCGCTGCGCCTTGGCCACCGCCGGATGGACGATCGCCTCCAGCGCCGCGAGTTCGTGCGTGTTGCCGAGGACGCGGCTCCCCAGCTTTTGCCGGTCGACGCCGTTCGGGCCGGTGGTGCCGGGAAAGCGGGCCTCGATCGCATCGACCAGCGCGCCGCCCGGGCCCTGCAGCCGGTGCACCTCGGCATCGGCGTCGAAAACCGGCACGCCCTCGCGCTCGAACATCAGCGCGGCGGTCGACTTGCCCATGCCGATCGAGCCGGTCAGCCCCAGGATGAAGGGACGGCGAAGCCGCGCGCCGGGATGTTTTCGAACGCTCATGCCGTCAGCAGCGCGCGCAATTCTTCGTCGCGGCCCTCGGGCGGCGATTGGCCGAAGAAGAGTTCGAACGCCAGCGCCGCCTGGCCGATCAGCATGTCGAGCCCGTCGACCGTGTCGAGCCCGCGCGCCTCCGCGGCCTTGAGCAGGCCGGTCTGGAGCGGCGCATAGACCAGGTCGTATACGATCGCATCGGCGGGCAGCGGCGACAGGTCGAGGTCGAGCGGCGGCTGGCCCGTCATACCGAGGCTGCTCGAATTGACGAGCAGCGCGGCGGGCGGAAGCGCGGCGTCGAGCCCCACGACCTCGCCCTTCAGGCCAAAGGTCGCGAGCAACCCCATGGCCTTGAGCGGGCTGCGGTTGAGGATCGTCACATGGCCGACGCCCGCACGCGCCAGCGCGAACAGGACCGCGCGCGCCGCGCCGCCGGCCCCGACCACCGCCACCGCCGCACCCTGCAGGTCGAGCTCGGCGAGCGGCGCATAGAAGCCCGCGGCGTCGGTGTTCGTGCCGATCAGGCCGCCGTCGGGCTGCCGGACGATCGTGTTCATCGCGCCGATCGTCCCGCGAATGTCGCCCGGATCGCTCACCAGGTCCATCACCGCGACCTTGTGCGGAATCGTGACGTTGCAGCCGCGCCAGTCGGGATCGTCGCTCCGCTCGGCGATATAGCTTGCCAGCTCCTCGGGCTTCACATGCGCGCGGCGATAGTCCCCGGCAAGGCCCAGCGCCTCCAGCCAGAAGCCGTGGATCAGCGGCGATTTGCTGTGCGCGATCGGATCGCCGATCACCTCGGCATAGGGAACCCCGCTCATTGCGGCGCCAGCCCGGTCGCGCGCAGCCAGGCGAGCAGCGGGAGCATCGGCATGCCGATGATGGTCCAGGGGTCGCCCTCGACCCGGTCGAATAATTGCACGCCCGCTCCCTCGATCTCGTAACAGCCGACGGTCCAGCGGATGCTGTCCCAGTGCCGCGCCACATAGTCGGCGATGAAGGCGTCCGACAAGGGCCGCATCCACAGCTTCGCCTCGCCGATCGCGCGCCACACCGGGGCGCCGTCGCGCGCCGCGACCGCCGCGCTGAACAGCCGGTGGCGCGTCCCGGCCATGCGCCGCAGATGATCGGCCGCCTCCTCCGCGCTTTCGGGTTTCGCCAGCATCGACCCGTCGTCGAGCGCCAGCGTCGAGTCCGCGCCGATCACCGTAACCCCCGGAAGCCGCGACGAAATCTTGATCGCCTTCGCCTCGGCCAGCGCGTCGGCGATGTTGCGCGGCGTCTGCCCCGCCGCCAGCAGCGACGCGGTCAGCGCCTCCTCGTCGACATGCGCCGCGCTCGTCTCGAACGTCAGCCCGGCAGCGCGGAGCATCGCGGCGCGCCCGCTGCTTTGCGAGGCAAGAAGCAGCGTCATGCCGCGCCGCGATCCTCGACCAGCTTGATCACCGCGGCCGCCGTCTCCTCGATCGACCGGCGCGTCACGTCGATCACCGGCCAGCCATTGTCGGCGAACATGCGCCGCGCATAGGCCAGCTCGGCCTTCACGCGCTCGTCGTCGACATAGGCGGTCTCGGGCGCCTGGTTCAGCGAGAGCAGGCGGTTGCGGCGAACCTGGACGAGCCGGTCGAGCCCGGTCGTCAGCCCGACCACCATCGGCCGCTTCAGATTATAGAGCGCGTCGGGCGGCGGCGATTCGGGAACGATCGGAATATTCGCGGTCTTGTAACCGCGGTTCGCCAGATAGATGCTCGTCGGCGTCTTCGACGTGCGCGATACGCCCGCCAGCACGATGTCGGCCTGTTCCCAATTTTCCCAGCCGATCCCGTCGTCGTGCGCGACGGTGAACTGGATCGCCTCGACGCGCGCGAAATAGGCGGCGTCGAGCTGGTGCTGGCGGCCGGGACGCGCCTTCGCCTCCTGGCCCAGCATCCGCGACAGCGCGTCGGTCACCGCGTCGAGCGCGGGGACGAGGGGCAGGTTCAACGCTTCGGCGCGCCGCTCCAGGCTGGCGCGAAGCTCGCCGTTGACCAGCGTGAACAGGATCATGCCCGGACTTGCCTGCACTTCGGCGATGATCCGGTCGAGATGCGATTCCGACCGCACCATCGGCCAGAAATGGCGCACGACCTCGACATCGTCGAACTGCGCGATCGCGGCCTTGGCGATATTTTCGAGCGTCTCGCCCGTGGAATCGGATATGAGGTGCAGGTGAAGGCGGCCCATCGCGCCACCATGGCGGAATCGCGCCGAAAAAGGCAAGCATGGTTCGCCCGCCGCGATCCCGTCGTTGCTGCGCCCCCGCCATGCCGCAAGCTGGCCATTGGGGGGTAAAATACCCCCTGTGGATAGTTTTCCGCATAACCCCAGGGACAAGATCGGCACTGTGGATTCATCCCCCGCGCTGCCGATTCCGCTCCGCCATTTGTCCACAAGGGATGAATCTTATCCACAGGCTGTGAATTAGGGGGACAGGTGCGGGCGACTCCGTGACGTAACGCGCGACGCGCAGAGTCAATATGTTGGCAAAAGGGGCGCTGCCGCCTAAAGCCGCGCTGTCCGCCGACCAACAAACCACCACAAATATATTTAAATATATATGAAGAGAGAAAGAGGGGCCGCGTGAAGGCGTCACCGAAGAGCTTGCTGGCAACGCTGCGCGGAGCGCGGCAGGAAAAGCCCGCGATGTGGCTTATGCGCCAGGCCGGGCGCTATCTCCCCGAGTATCGCGCATTGCGGGAGACCAAGGGCGGTTTCCTAGAGCTCTGCTATGACAGCGAGGCGGCGGCCGAGGTGACCTTGCAGCCGATCCGGCGTTTCGGCTTCGACGGCGCGATCCTCTTTTCCGACATTCTCGTCGTACCCCACGCGCTCGGCCAGCATCTGTGGTTCGAGGCGGGCGAGGGGCCGCGGCTCGCGCCCCCGCTCGTCGACAGCGCGCTCGAGGCGCTCGAGGCGATGCCCCAGCGGCTCGATCCGGTTTACGGGACCGTCGCCCGCGTCGCGGCGTCGCTGCCGGCCGAGACGACCTTTCTGGGCTTTGCTGGAAGCCCCTGGACCGTCGCGACCTATATGGTGGCCGGACAGGGGTCGAAGGATCAGGCCGCCGCGCGCCGCCTGGCGTTCGGCGATCCGCAGGCGTTCGGCGCGATCATCGACGCGATCGTCGATCTGTCGGTCACCTATCTTTCGGGGCAGATCGAACAGGGGGTCGAGGCGGTCCAGCTTTTCGACAGCTGGGCGGGAAGCCTCAGCCCCGCGCAGTTCGAACGCTGGGTGATCGCGCCCAATGCACAGATCGTCCGCCGGCTGAAGGCGCTGCATCCGGAAACGCCGATCATCGGCTTTCCGAAGGGCGCCGGCGGCAAGCTGCCCGCCTATGCCGACGAGACCGGGGTCGATGCGATCGGCCTCGACGAAACGGTCGATCCCGTCTGGGCCGACGCGGCGTTGCCCGCGCATCTGCCGGTGCAGGGCAATCTCGATCCGCTCGCGCTCGTCGCGGGGGGCGAGGCGCTCGATACGGCGATCGATCGCATCCTTGCGGCTTTCCCTTCGCGTCCCCATATCTTCAATCTCGGCCATGGTATCGTGCCCGACACGCCCATCGCCCATGTCGAACATCTGATCCGGCGCGTCCGTGGCTAGGCGGGACTTATGGTGGGATTTCTGGGGGTGACGATGCTGTGGGTTAAGGCGGCGCACGTCATCTTCGTGATCTTCTTCATGGCCGGGCTCTTCATGATGCCGCGCTTCTTCGTCTATCACCACCAATGCCCCGTCGGATCCGACGAGGACAGGAAGTGGGTCGAGCGCGAGGACCGGCTGCGCAAGATCATCCTGGCCCCCGCGATCATCTTCGTCTGGGTCTTCGGCCTGATGCTCGCCTTCAATGGCGACTATTGGCGCGAAGGCTGGTTCATCGCCAAATTCCTGCTCGTGATCGCGCTTTCGGGCTATCATGGCTGGATGATCGGCTATGCGAAAAAGCTGGCCAAGGGGCAGCGCCCGCTGACCGAAAAGCAGCTTCGCCTGATCAACGAGGTTCCCGGCATCGCTGCGGCGATCATCGTCATATTGGTGATCGTGCGGCCCTGATCGGAATCGCGGCAAGGCCCAGCCTTTTTTAACCCCCCGATCCCCGCCGAAAGGATCGAGCGCAAAGCCCGGTCGCAAAGCTGCGCGGGGATCTGGCGGCGGCAAGGCCGCGTCCCGGCATGGGGCCGGCTTGTCGCAGCCGCGATTGACTTGGCCGACGGCGGGTTATAGGGGCCGATCAACCCCGCGTTCCGCGGGCGGCGCGTCTCGCGTCGATACTATCTGTAACGGTCGTCCCACGGCCGGATAGGCACCAGCCGGTGCGACGAATTAGTCTCAATTTTCTCCCGAATTCTCTACCTGGAATCCATCCAATGCATCTCAAAGAACTCAAAACCAAAGCACCTGCCCAACTCGTCGAAATGGCCGAGGAACTGGGCGTCGAGGGCGCGTCGACGCTGCGCAAGCAGGACCTCATGTTCTCGATCCTGAAGGAACTCGCCGAAGAGGGCGAGGAAATCATCGGATCGGGCACGATCGAGGTTCTTCCCGACAGCTTCGGCTTTCTCCGCTCGTCGGACGCCAATTATCTGGCGGGTCCCGACGACATCTATGTCTCGCCGAACCAGGTCCGCAAATATGGCCTGCGCACCGGCGACACGGTCGAGGGCGAAATCCGCGCGCCGAAGGACGGCGAACGCTATTTCGCGCTGACCAAGCTGATCAAGGTCAATTTCGACGATCCCGAAGCGGTGCGTCACCGCGTCAATTTCGACAACCTGACCCCGCTCTATCCGAACCAGAAGCTGTCGCTCGACACGGTCGATCCGACGGTGAAGGACAAGTCGGCGCGCGTGATCGACCTCGTCAGCCCGCAGGGCAAGGGTCAGCGCGCCCTGATCGTCGCGCCGCCGCGCACCGGTAAGACCGTGCTGCTTCAGAATATCGCGAAGGCGATCACCGACAATCATCCCGAGGTCTATCTGATCGTCCTCCTCGTCGACGAACGTCCCGAGGAAGTCACCGACATGCAGCGCAGCGTGAACGGCGAAGTCGTCTCCTCGACCTTCGACGAACCCGCGACGCGCCACGTCCAGGTCGCCGAAATGGTGATCGAAAAGGCAAAGCGCCTTGTCGAACACAAAAAGGATGTCGTCATCCTGCTCGACTCGATCACGCGCCTCGGCCGCGCCTACAACACCGTCGTCCCGTCGTCGGGCAAGGTGCTGACCGGCGGTGTCGACGCCAACGCGCTCCAGCGTCCGAAGCGTTTCTTCGGCGCCGCGCGCAACATCGAGGAGGGTGGCTCGCTGTCGATCATCGCGACCGCGCTGATCGACACCGGCAGCCGCATGGACGAAGTCATCTTCGAAGAATTCAAGGGCACCGGTAACTCGGAAATCGTGCTCGATCGCAAGGTCGCCGACAAGCGCATCTTCCCCAGCCTCGACGTCGGCAAGTCGGGTACCCGCAAGGAAGAACTGCTGGTCGAAAAGGACAAGCTGTCGAAAATGTGGGTGCTTCGCCGCATCCTCATGCAGATGGGCACCGTCGACGCGATGGAATTCCTGCTCGACAAGATCAAGGATTCCAAGACGAACGAAGATTTCTTCGATTCGATGAATCAATAAGCATCGGCGATGGCCGTGGTCGAACATGCGCTGCTTCCCGTGCGAGCGGGAAGCGAAGCGGCGTTCGAGGCGGCTTTCGCTACGGCGCGATGCCTGATCGAAGCGTCGCCGGGATTTCTTTCGATCGAAATCCGGCGGCCGACAGGTTCAGGACAGCCTTATCTGCTGTTGGCGGAATGGGAATCGATCGCGGACCATCGCGACGGTTTCCGGCAATCGGATCGCTATCAACAATGGCGGGCGTTGCTGCATCCCTTCTATGACCCTATGCCTGTGGTCAGCTATTTCGGAGACCCACTGTGATCCTGGAAATTTTGACGCATGCAAGCGCGGCGGCGGGCGGCTTTGGCGGCCCCGGCGACATCTGGGCCGCGATCGTCAAGGATTTCTCGAACATCACCTCGCCCGCGGCCTTCTCGGCCTTTTTGCAGGTGTTGATGATCGACATCGTGCTGGCCGGCGACAATGCGATCGTCGTCGGCGCGCTCGCCGCGGGGCTTCCGGCGGATCAGCGCAAGAAGGTCATCCTGATCGGCGTGCTCGCGGCGCTGGTGCTGCGCATCGCCTTCGCGCTCGTCGTGACGCAGCTCATGCAGATCGTCGGCCTGATCTTCGTCGGCGGCATCCTGCTGATCTGGGTGGCGTGGAAGATGTGGCGCGAGCTGCGCGAAGGCGCGCATTCGGCCGGTTCGCCCGAAGTCGAGGGTGACGAGCATTCGGGCCTCAAGCCCGCCAAGAGCTTCGCCGCGGCCGCCTGGGCGGTTGCGGTCGCCGATGTCAGCATGAGCCTCGACAATGTCCTCGCGGTCGCCGGTGCGGCGCGCGAGCATCCGGGGATCCTGATCGTTGGCCTGATCTTTGCGGTCGCCCTGATGGGCATCGCGGCAAACATCATCGCCAAATATATCGAGCGCTATCGCTGGATCGCCTACATCGGTCTTGCCGTGATCCTCTATGTCGCGGTCAAGATGATCCACGAAGGCTGGATCGACCCCAGCGTCGGCATCGGGACCCTGTTCGGCTAGACAATCGGGTTCGGCTAGACAAATTCGGAACGCCATCGCATCCTCGGTGCATGACCGACGATGCGATGGTGCCGATTGCACGGATATTGGGGCGGGGCGAGGCGCTGACGGTTGCCGCGATGCTCTCCGCCGCGGGGATCATCGTTCACGTCGGCAGCGAATATTATACCAGCTTATCGCCCGATTATATCGCGGTCGGCGGGCTGCGGCTGACCGTTCCGGCATGGCAATATGAGGATGCGTCGCGGCTACTGGCGGAAATGCTCGCCGAGCCGGCGCCCGTGCCCAACAGCTATACCGTCCGGGCTGTCGGACGCTTCACATTGGCGACGGGCGGTGCGCTTGGTCTGCTTATATCGCCTTATGCGTTCATGTGGGGGCTGAAGGCGCTGATGGTCTTTCTGTATACCCCGCTGATGCTTCTCCAGTTGCCCGCAAATGTTCAGGGGCGCAGCGAATATTATCTCAGCGCCGAACCGGGTTGAACCTGGCGGCCGAGCGCCCATTTTCAGATCATGTCCCAGCTTCACATGACCCGTGTTGCCGTCGGTTGTCCCGACTATCCCGCGCTCGCCGCGCGGATCGCCGCGCGCGCGGAGGGGGGCGAGGTGCGCTTCACGACGCGGTTCAAGCCGAAGCGCGCCGACGAGCTGATCGGCGGCAAGCTGCACTTCATCGTGAAACACACGCTGGTCGGGCGTGTCGAGATAGTGCGCTTCGACGACCGCGAGGACGGGCGGATCGACATCGTCTGCGTCGCCCTGCTCGAACGCGTCCATCCGCAGCCCAAGCGCGCGCATCAGGGTTGGCGCTATCTGACCGCCGACGATGCGCCGAAGGGCGTCGACGATAGCGACGGCATCGGCGACCTGCCCCCCGAACTCTACCGCGAACTGGCCGAACTCAGCCTGATCTAACAGGCGGCGCGAAAGCTTTCGGCGCGCGCCATGGCCCAATAGCGGGCGCCCGCGACCGAATCCGGGTCGTCGAGCAGTACGCCGCGCTCATAGAATTTATAGATGCGGTCGATCGAGTCCGACCGTGCCGAGTTCAGCCGTTCGTGCAGGTGATGCGGCTGGATCTGCCATGGATTTTCCAGCCCCATCGCGCAGCTTATGTCCCACAGCGCTGAAACGGTCGCGGCCTGGAAGCGGCGCACGCGCTCGGCCTTGTCCTCGACGACCAGGCCGCGCTGGCGGCCGGGGTCCTGCGTTGCGATTCCGGTCGGGCAGAGGTCGGTGTGACAGCGCAGCGACTGCACGCAGCCCAGCGAGAACATGAAGGCGCGCGCGGCGTTCGACCAGTCGGCGCCCAGCGCGCAATTGACCGCCAGCCCGGCGCCCGAATGAACCTTGCCCGCGGCGCCAAGGCGGATTTCTTCCTTGAGCCCGCAGCCGACGAGTGCGTTGCGCACGAAGATCAGCCCTTCGCGCAGCGGCATGCCGACGCGGTTCGAAAATTCGATCGGCGCGGCGCCGGTGCCGCCCTCGGCGCCGTCGACGACGATATAGTCCAGGCGAATGCCCGTCGCGATCATCGCCTTCATGACGGCATAAATCTCGTGCGGCTGACCGACGCACAGCTTGATGCCGACGGGCTTGCCACCCGACAGTTCGCGCAGCTTCGCGGCCCATTCGATCATCTCGATCGGCGTCGAAAAGGCCGAGTGCGCCGCGGGCGAGATGCAATCTTCGCCTTCGCGCACGCCGCGCGTCGCCGCGATTTCGGCGCTGACCTTCGCGCCGGGCAGCACGCCGCCGTGGCCGGGCTTGGCGCCCTGGCTCAATTTGATCTCGATCATCTTGACCTGATCCTCGGCCGCGCGGTCGCGAAAGCGGTCGGGGTCGAAGTGGCCGGCGTCGTCGCGGCACCCGAAATAGCCGCTGCCCAGCTCCCAGACGATGTCGCCGCCGTGGACGCGGTGATAGGGGCTGAAGCCGCCTTCGCCCGTGTCGTGATAGAAATTGCCCAGCTTGGCGCCCAGGTTGAGCGCCTCGATCGCGTTGGCGCCCAGCGAGCCGAAGCTCATGGCCGAAATGTTGAGCAGCGCGGCGTCATAGGGCCGCGCGCATTGCGCGGTGCCGATATGCACGCGCTGCGTCCGGTCGGGCGCGGCGACCGGCGCGATGCTGTGGTTCATCCACTCATATTCGTCCGAATAGACGTCGAGTTCGGTACCGAACGGATGGCTGTCGAGTTCGCCCTTCGCGCGCGCGTACACAATATCGCGCTCGGTCCGCGCGAACGGCCGCCCATCGAGAGGTCCTTCGACAATATATGCATAAAAATAAGGCCGCCCCCCCTCAAACAGCCAGCGGATGCGTGCGATCAGCGGGAAGTTGCGGCGGAGGCTGTGGCGGGGCTGGATCGCATCGTAAACCGCGATGACGATCAGTGGGATCCATAAAATGAGCGTCCAGCGCGCCGGCGGCCACCACGCCGCTAGAGCGATGGCGATGAGAAGGGTGGGAAAGGCGATCCAGCGGTGCATCGCGAAGCGCCCTGCCGACCTCAGCCTGCCTGTGCGGCGAGCATCGCCGCCATCTTTTCCCACACCTTGTTGATCGCCTTGAGCGGGCGAACCATGACTTTGAAATCCTTTATCTTTCCATCATCGCCCCAGCGGATGATGTCGACGCCGTTGATCTGGATGCCGTCGAGTTCAGTCTGGAATTCGAGCATCGCCTGATCACCGTCGACGATTTCCCGCAGGTAACGGAAATTCTCGCCGCCGAGAGCATGGCTTGCGGCGTGAAGATAGGCGAAAACCTTGTCGCGGCCCTCCTGCGGCGTGTGGACGACGGGCGAGTGGAACACCGCATCCTCGGCGAGCAGCGCGCGGAGGGCCTGCGGATCGCCGCCCTCCGTCATATAGCTGTGCCAGGCGGCGAGGCCGGGATGGCCGGTCATGCGAGATTCTCGGCAAAGAAGGCGCGGGTGCGCCCGTCGGCGAGCTGGGCGCCCTCTTCGTTGCGGCGGTTGCCCATGGTCGCGGCGAATCCGTGGTCGAGCCCCTGATAATCGTGGAGCGTGACCTTGGGATGCGGGTCGAGCCCATCGTGGATCACCTTTTGCGCGGCATGATCGACGAGATGATCTTCGGTCGGAATGTGGAGCATCAGAGGATGTGCGATCGCATGGCTTTCGCCGAGCATCTGGTCGATCATCACGCCATAATAGCCGACCGACGCATCGATGTCGGTGCGCGCGGCGGCCATATAGGCGAGCCGTCCGCCGAGGCAGAAGCCGACCGCACCGACCTTTTCGGCGCCTTGGCCGCGCAGCCAGCGGATCGCGGCCTCGATATCCTTCACGCCGTCATCGGCGTCATATTGGCCGAAATAGCCAAAGGCTTCCTGAAGCTCCGCCTCGACATCCGGATTGAGTTCGACGCCGGGCGCGAAGCGCCAGAAGATGTCGGGGGCGATGGCGAGATAGCCCTGCGCCGCCCAGTCGTCGCATTTCTTGCGGATACCGGCGTTGACCCCGAAAATTTCGGGAATGACGATGATCGCACGCGACGAATCGGCGTCGGGGCGAGCGACATAGGCGGGAATTTCGCCTTCATGGTCGAACGCGGGGATGGTGGTGTTCGTCGCGGACATAGGGGGAGCTCTCCTGTCTCTTGCTTCTTGGTGGTTAAAGCGCGAAGCTAGCCGTCGTTCAGGCGCGGCTCAAGCGCCGAAAGGGGCGAAAGGCTGGCAATGAAATTCAATATCGAGATCGATTGCACCCCCGAGGAAGCGCGGCGGCTCGTCGGGCTTCCCGACCTCGAACCGCTGCACGACATCTATCTGTCGCGCGTCAAGGAGTTGATGGCGAAGGGGATCACGCCCGACCTGGTGCAACAGATGGTCAAAACCTGGGTTCCGATGGGCGAAAGCGGACTGGGTCTCGTCCAGTCGCTGCTGGGTCAGTTCGGCGGCGGGCTGATGGGCGGCGCGTCGAAATCGGGCGATGACAAGAGCGACGACGACAAGAGCCCCAAGGGGCGCAAGAACTGAACCACGACGATGCAAGTGACACGATTTTCGCGTTGTCGAGCGGGATGCCGCCGGCAGCGATCGCGGTCGTGCGCATCAGCGGGTCGCGCGCCGGCGAGGCGCTGACCTGCCTGGCGGGTCGATTGCCCAAGCCGCGGCACGCTTCGCTGGCCGATCTGACGGATCACGAAGGCGCGCCGCTCGATCGCGCCCTGATGCTATGGTTTCCGGGGCCGGCGACAGCGACGGGCGAGGACCTAGCCGAACTGCATCTGCACGGCGGCCGCGCGGTCGTTGCGGCGGTCGAGGCGGCGCTGGGCGCGATGACCGGGTTGCGGCGGGCCGAGCCGGGCGAGTTCACGCGGCGCGCGTTCCTGAACGGCCTGATCGATCTGGCCGAAGCCGAAGGGCTAGCCGACCTGTTGGCGGCGGAGACCGAAAGCCAGCGCGTGCAGGCGCTGGGAATGGCGAGCGGGCATGTATCGCGGGCGGTGGCGCGATGGCAGGACCGGCTGTTGGGGTTGATGGCGGGGGTGGAGGCCGAGCTGAACTTTGGCGACGAAGATGATGTGGAAGTTTACGAAGGTGCCGCGCAGCGTTTGATTGGGGGGATGGCAGCTTTGGCGGGCGAGCTGGGCGCGTGGTTGGCGCGGCCGGCGGCGGAGGTGATCGCGGAGGGATTGTCGGTCGTCATCGCGGGGCCACCAAATGCCGGAAAATCGACCCTGATCAATGCCTTGGCACAGCGCGAGCTGGCGATCGTGTCGCCGGTCGCGGGAACGACGCGCGACGTGATCGAGACGCCGCTGGCGCTCGACGGGATCGCGATGCGCTTTTCGGATACTGCCGGCATTCGCGCCGAAAGTGCCGACGATGTCGAGGCGATCGGGATCGACCGTGCGAAGGCAGCAGTCGAAGCCGCTGACATCCTGCTGTGGCTGGGCCGCCCGCGCGAGGTGCCGGCGCACCCGCGCGCGATCCTGATCGCGGCGCAAGCCGACCGCTGGCGCGGCGATGCGGCGGCAGAGGCCGATGCAGCCCGGTGCGACCTGACCCTGTCGGCGGCGACGGGCGAGGGGATGGACAAGCTCCACGCGCATATCGTCGAGATGGCGCGCACCCTGTTGCCGCGCGAAGGCGAGGCAGCGTTGCGCCAGCGCCAGCGCGCCGCACTTGCCGAAGCAAAACAATGGCTTGAGATCGAACCGGGATCGCGCGAGGCCGAGGATATGATCCTGCTCGCCGAGCGGCTTCGCCTGGCGGCGGGGGCGCTCGACCGTATAACGGGACGCGCGGGGGTCGAGGACATGCTCGACGCGCTGTTCGGACGTTTCTGCATCGGGAAATGATGTTCCACGTGAAACATCGCACCGGTCGCAGCGCGGTGGATTCATTGCCGACATTGCGCTAAAGGCGCGGCAATCATGCAGAATGAAGCAATTTTCGATGTCATCGTCGTCGGCGGTGGGCATGCCGGAACCGAGGCGGCCGCCGCCGCCGCGCGGCTTGGCTCACGCGTCGCGCTGGTCAGTTTCGACCCCGCGCTGATCGGAACCATGTCATGCAACCCGGCGATCGGCGGGCTGGGCAAGGGCCATCTGATGCGCGAGGTCGATGCGCTCGACGGCTGGATGGCGCGCGCGGCCGACAGCGCGGCCATCCATTATCGCATGCTCAACGCGTCGAAGGGCGCGGCAGTGCAGGGACCGCGCATCCAGGCCGACCGTACGCTGTACCGTGACGCGATCCAATCGCTGCTCGCCAGCGAGACCGATATTGTCGTCGTGGAAGGCGAAGCCGCGGCGCTGACGCTGTCCCCCGACGGCGCGCGCGTCGAAGGGCTCGAACTCGCCGACGGCCGGCTGCTGACGGCAAGCGCGGTGGTGCTGGCGACGGGAACCTTCCTGGGCGGACGGCTGTTCCGCGGCGAGGAGCGAATGGAGGGCGGCCGGATCGGCGAAGCGGGCGCACACCGGTTGGCCGAACAATTGCGCGCCGCGAAGCTGCCGATGGCACGGCTCAAGACGGGCACGCCGCCGCGCCTCGACGCCCGGACGATCGACTGGGCGCGATTGGAAGAGCAGCCTTCGGATGGCGGCGACTGGACTTGTTCCACGTGGAACAGCGAGCGGACCGTCCCGCAGATATTCTGCGCGATCACGCGGACCAACGCCGAATCGCATGCGATCATTGCCGCGAACCTGGACCGATCGCCGCTGTTCACCGGCGCGATCGGCGCCGCCGGCCCGCGCTATTGCCCGTCGATCGAGGACAAGATTCACCGCTTCGCCGACCGCGACAGCCATCAGGTGTTCCTCGAGCCCGAGGGGCTGGATTCGCCGCTCGTCTATCCGAACGGCATTTCGACGTCGCTGCCCGCCGATGTCCAGCTTGCGATGCTGCGCACGATGGAGGGCCTGGAGGCGGTCGAAATGACCGTGCCGGGCTATGCCGTCGAATATGATCATATCGACCCGCGCGCGTTGGACCGGACGTTGCAGGTCCGCGCGATCGCCGGCCTCTATTGCGCTGGCCAGGTCAACGGCACGACCGGTTATGAGGAAGCCGCCGCGCAGGGACTTGTCGCGGGCGCGAATGCCGCGCTGGCGGTCCAGGCGCGCGAGCCGCTGATCCTCGATCGATCGATTTCCTATATCGGGGTAATGGTCGACGACCTGGTGCTGCAGGGGGTGACCGAGCCTTATCGCATGCTGACCGCGCGCGCCGAATATCGGCTGCGGCTGCGCGCCGACAATGCCGCGACACGGCTGACGCCGAACGGGATCGCGCTGGCGCTGGTGCGTCCCGCGACGGCGGCGCTGTTCGAGGAACGACAGGCGGCGCGGAAACAGGCCGAGGCTTTGCTCGACGCCCCCGTCGCGACCGCCGATTACGCGGCGATCGGCCTGGCGGTTCCGAGCGATGGCGTGCTGCGCAAGCGCATCGAATTGCTGCGTTTCCCGGATGTGGACATGGCGATGCTGAAGGTGCTGGCGCCCGATCTCGCGTCGATCGACGATACCGTCCTGTCCGAACTGGCCGAGGATGCGCATTATGCGCCCTACATCGCGCGGCAGGAGGCCGAGCTTCGCTCGCTGGCGGCGAACGAGGCGATCATGCTCGATCCGGGACTGGATTATGGGGCGATCGGTGGATTGTCGCGCGAGATGGTCGAACGTCTGACCAAGGCGCGCCCCGAAACATTGGGGCAGGCGGGACGGATCGATGGCGTGACCCCGGCGGCGTTGACCGCGATCATGGTGCATAGCCGTCGGCGGGCGGCATGACGATGTTTCACGTGGAACAGATCGCGCGCGTTGCGGCGACGCCCCATATCTGGTGCCGCAATGCGGAGGGGTTCGGGCTTTCGCAGGGGAGCAGCTACGCGGCGATGATGGCGGCGATGGGGACGACATATGTCGGGTGATCATGGTCGCCATCTTATCGAGACCGATGAGGCCGCCCGCGCCTGGATCGCGGAGAGCTTTGCGCCGACAACCCGGCAGCTGGATCGGCTCGATCGGTTCGCGGCGATGCTGGCGGCTGAAAATGAGCAGCAGAATCTGATCGCCGCGTCGACCATCCCGACGCTGTGGGTGCGCCACATCGCCGACAGCGCGCAGCTGCTGGCGCTCGACCGCGATAGCGCCGGGCTCTGGATCGACCTGGGCAGCGGGCCGGGATTGCCGGGACTGGTCGTCGCGATCCTGAGCGACCGCCCGATGCTGCTGGTCGAATCGCGCAAGCGGCGCTGCGATTTTTTGCGCGCGGTTGCGGGTGACCTCGGTCTGGCGCATGTCGAGGTTGCCGAATTGACGCTCGAGCGCGTCGCGACGCGCTCCGCGTCAACCATAAGCGCCCGCGCCTTTGCCCCGCTCGACAAGCTGATCGGCTTATCCACCCGTTTTTCCACCGAATCGACGCGTTGGCTGCTGCCAAAGGGCAGAAACGCAGTTAAGGAACTGGCGTTGCTGCCGGAGGCGTGGCAGAGAATGTTTCACGTGGAACAGAGCCGCACCGACGCCGAAAGCCAGATATTGGTCGGCGAGGGGACAATCGGCGCAAAACAGCGAGGAAAGCGATGATCCGTATCGCCGTGGCGAACCAGAAGGGTGGGGTCGGCAAGACGACGACCGCGATCAATCTGGCGACCGCGCTTGCGGCGACCGGCTGGCGCACGCTGATCATCGACCTCGATCCGCAGGGCAATGCGTCGACGGGGCTGGGTATCACGCAGGCGCAGCGCGAATTTTCGAGCTATGAACTGTTGCGCGGCGATGCGCAGCTCGCCGAATGTGCGGTGCATACCGCGGTGCCGCGGCTCGACATCGTTCCCGCGACGGTCGACTTGTCGGGTGCCGAGATCGAACTGATCGAATTCGCAGACCGCCTGCATCGCCTGGAACAGGCGCTGACCGGCGCCGAGGCCGGGCAATGGGATATTTGCCTGATCGATTGCCCGCCGTCGCTGGGGATGCTGACGCTGAACGCGCTGATCGCGGCCGAATCGCTGATCGTGCCGCTACAGTGCGAATTTTTCGCGCTTGAGGGCCTCAGCCAGTTGCTGACGACGGTCGAGCGCGTGCGCGGCCGCTTCAACCAGAAATTGTCGATCCTGGGCGTCGCGCTGACGATGTTCGATCGCCGCAACCGGCTGACCGATCAGGTGTCGGACGATGTGCGCGAGGTGTTGGGGCCGGTGGTGTTCCAGACGGTCATCCCGCGCAATGTCCGCCTGTCCGAGGCGCCGAGCCATGGCCTGCCCGCGCTGATCTATGACCATCGCTGTGCCGGGTCGGCCGCTTATATTGCGCTTGCGCGCGAACTGATCGATCGCCTTCCCGACATCCGGAAGGCCGCATAAATGTCTGATACTGATAAAGAAAATCCGTCTTCGGCGCCGCGCAAGCGTCCGTCGGGGCTGGGGCGCGGGCTGAACGCGCTGTTCGGCGACGTCGCCGTCGAGGCGCCGGTACTGGCGACTCCGGGCGCGGCGGCAAAGACATCGCCGGTATCGGGCGAAGCGGTGCAGCATGTGTCGGTGGGGTCGATTCGCCCGCTGCCGAACCAGCCGCGTCGCCATTTCGACGAAGCGGCGATCGCCGAACTGGCCGATTCGATCAGCGCGCGCGGCCTTTTGCAACCGATCATCGTGCGCCAGGCACCCGACGGCCAGGGATATCAGCTCGTCGCGGGCGAACGGCGCTGGCGCGCGGCGCAGCGTGCCGGCCTGCATCAGATTCCGGCGCTGGTCCGCGACCTGGACGATGCCGCGACCTATGAGATCGCGCTGGTCGAAAATATCCAGCGCCAGGATCTCAACGCGATCGAAGAAGCGGGCGCCTATCGCCGGCTGATCGACGATTTCGGACATAGCCAGGAAGAATTGGCGCGGCTGGTCGGCAAATCGCGCAGCCATGTCGCGAACCTGATGCGCCTGCTCGATCTGCCGCAAGGCGTGCAGGGGCTGGTGGGCGACGGATCGCTGTCGATGGGCCATGCGCGCGCGCTGATCGGCGTCGACGACGCCGAGGCGATCGCGCGCAAGGTCGTGAAGGAAGGGCTGTCGGTCCGCGCCGTCGAGGCGCTGGTTCGCGCCGATAAGGGCGGCGGGCGCAAGGCCGCACCTGTGGAATCGGCGGGCGGTGCCGGGCGCGATCCCGATATCATGGCGGTCGAGCGCCATCTGTCCGAACTGCTGGGGATCGGCGTCGCGATCCAATATGCGGGTGGCGGGAAGGGCGCGCTGACGCTGAAATTCGCGTCGCTCGATCAGCTCGACATGATCTGCCAGCGGCTGAGCGGCGAAGCGATCTGACGCTTTGGCGGCCTGCGCGGCCGCTTTCCTTGTTCGTACCAAGAAATAGCGGGACCCCGGGTGAAGTCCGGGGTGACCGCGAAGGGCCGCGTCCGGGATTCGCGGGGCCCGACGCGCGCGGCAAGGGTGTGGCGCTGCGCGGGCGAATCGGGCCCCGTTCCGATTCGGATGCGGCGCCGCGCGCAATTATTTTTCAGGCGCCCTTAATTTGTCCCGGCGCGGGCCGTTACCCGTGCATAGGCGGTCCCCACGACTTGCCAAACTGCGGCCCAAGGCCATGATTTCGCTCGCTTGCACCCTGCAACGCGGGCCAAATCTATATGGGCTGTTAACCATGGTTGTAGGGCAAAGCCTGAACGGGTCACCCGCTAAAGGGGTCGGCGAATGGGGTGGGATTTCCATTCGAATTTCGACGACTTCAAGGGACCAAATCATATGCGCACCATTGGAATGAAGCGCGCCCTAATCGGCGCCGCGATTGCTGCCCTCGCCATGAACGCCTCGGCGGCGCATGCGGCGTCGGCCACGGGCACGGCGAAGGCCAAGATCCTGCGCCAGATCACGCTCACGAACACCAGCGACCTGCAATATGCGACGATCATCAGCGGCGCGACCGCCTCGACCGTCACGGTGTCGACTGCCGGCGCCGCGACTTGCGGCACGGGCCTGACCTGCACCGGCACGACGACGGCGGCCAACTTCAACGTCGCCGGCACCAGCGGTGCCGTGGTCGTTGTCGGCGGCGACGCGAACGTCACGCTGAACGGCTCGCTTGGCGGCACGATGGCATCGACGCTGACCTATTCGGCGACGACGGTCACGCTGGGCGCGACGGGCGGCAGCTTTCAGGTCGGCGGCACGCTGAGCGTCGGCGCCAACCAGACGGCGGGTGACTATTCGGGAACGTTCAACGTCACCGCCAACTATCAGTAAATCCTGACTTTTACAGGTGGGGGGAGGGCGCGTCTTCGGGCTCGCCGGCCAAAAAAAGGGGTCGCCGGATACCAGCTCCGGCGGCCCTTTTTCATGCGCGCTTGCCGCTGCCGGGCCGCATCCCGAACGCATGGTTAGCGAAATATCAACCATGTGCGCGCAACAGGGGATCGACCAACCAACGGGAGCGGTGGGGACCGAGCCCGAACGATTGTGGGGATCGTATCGATGTTGCGCTTTATGAAGGCCCTGGGCCTGTTTTCCGTGGCCGCGCTGTGTGCGGCCGCCGTTCCCGCCCGCGCGGCGGGCGACCTGCTCGTCGCGCCGACGCGCGTGATTCTCGACGGATCGCGCGGCACCGAAGTGGTTCTCAACAATATCGGCAGCGAGCCCGCGACCTATCGCATCAGCCTGGAAATCAAGCGGATGACCGCCGAGGGCGGGCTCGACGAGATCGACGAGGCGAATGTCACGCCCGCCGAGCGCGCGGCGCTCGACATGATCGCGTTCAGCCCGCGGCGCGTCACGCTGCCGCCGAACCAGCCGCAGGTCATTCGCGTCGGCGTGCGCATTCCGGAGGGGCTCGCCCCCGGCGAATATCGCGCGCACATGCTGTTCCGTGCGGTGCCCGACGCGGCGCCGGCGGTGACGGCCGACCCGGCCAAACCGAAGAGCGAGGGCGTGTCGATCGCACTGACGCCGATCTATGGCATCACTATCCCGATCATCGTGCGCGTCGGCGACCTGGGCGCGACCGCGACGATCGGCGACGCCCGGGTGACCGAGACGCGGGACGGGCCGGCGTTCGAATTCGACCTTGCGCGGACGGGCAATCGGTCGGTCTATGGCGATATCGAGGTGACGCGCCCGGGCGCGCCCGAGCCGCTGCTGATGGCGCGCGGCATCGCCGTCTATCCCGAGGTGGGTGCGCGCAAGGTGTCGCTGCGCATCCCGCCCGAGTTGGCTGCGAAGCTGAAAGGGCCGGTGCACATCCGCTATACCGAGGACCGCGAGGTCGGCGGCGCGACGATCGACCAGACCGACCGGGTGGTGAAGTGACGCGATAGGCGGGCGGCAGGACGGACGGGACCGTGGTTCGCACGGCCCTTTCGCGATGGAAGGCGCTGGCGGCGGCCGCGCTGGCGCTGGTCGGGCTCGCCCCGTCCGGCGCTCAAGCCGTTGACAAGGTGGCGGTTTCTCTACCCTCGGACGCGTGGACCGCGAACGAGGACGACCGCTGGCTGTTCGACCTGCGGTCGGGGCAATATCGGCTGGGCGACGGCGTGCGGGGCTATCAGACGCCGCAGGGGATATGTGTCGACCTGGGCGACATGGTGCTCGCGCTCGACCTGGCGGTGCGCGTCGACAAGAAGTTGCGCCGCGCAACCGGGTGGATATTCGACGAGCGCCGAACCTTTCTGATCGACCGCGACGCGGGAGAGGTGCGCGTCGGCAGCCAGAGCTTTCGCATCGGCGCCACCGCGATCCGCGACGTGCCCGCGGGGTGGTGCGTCGACCTTGACGCGCTCAACACATGGCTAGGCGTGCCGATCGCCGCCGACCTGTCGAACGCGGTACTGCGGATCGATGCCAAGGAAAAGCTGCCGTTCCAGCTCGCGGCCGAGCGGCGCGCGCGCGCGGCGGGGATCCGTCCGCAGGCGTCGTTCGACCTGGCGAGCCTGCCGAAAGCGACGCGGCCGTACCAGATGTGGGCGACGCCCTCGATCGACGTCGTCGCCTCCGCGGGCGTGGTGTCGGACCGGAAGAGCGGGTCATACAGCCAGGCGCGCTACGAGATTTTCGCTGCGGGCGAGGTCGTCGGGCAAAGCTTTGACGCGCGGCTGTCGTCCGACGACAAGGGCGTGCCCGACAGTTTGCGCATGCGGCTGTATCGTACCGATCCCGAAGGGCGGCTGCTCGGCCCGCTGCGCGCGACGCATTATGCGGTGGGCGACGTCAGCCTGCTGTCGACGGGGCTGGTCGCGCAGTCGGCGCCGGGACGCGGTGCGGTGGTCACCAACCGGCCGATCGAGCGGCCCGACAGCTTCGACAAGACCAGCTTTCGCGGCGACCTGCCGACGGGGTGGGACGCCGAACTCTATCGCAACGGGCAGCTGCTGGCCTTCACCGCGCCGAACGGCGATGGCCGCTACGAATTTCTGGACGTGCCGCTGCAATATGGCCCGAACCGCTTTGAAATCGTGATGTACGGGCCGCAGGGACAGATCCGGCGCGAGATCAGGGAGCTGCAGGTCGGCGTCGATTCGATCCCGCCGCAACAGACCTGGTACTGGGCGGGTATCGCGGAGGAGGATACCGATCTGGTCGAATTCCGTCGCCGTGGCGGCGCGTTTCGGCGCGGATGGCGCGGGACGGCGGGGATCGAGCGCGGGCTGGATACGCGAACATCGGTCGCGGCCTATCTGCACAGCCTGATGATCGAGAATATCCGCCGCAACTATGCCGAAGTCGCGCTGCGCCGATCGATCGGACCGTCGCTGCTGGAGGTGGCGGGCAGCCAAGCCGACGATGGCGGCGGCGCGCTGCGCGCAAGCTGGCTGGCGGCCTTCGGCGAAACCTATGTGCGCGCCGACGCGATGCGCGGCTGGGGCGGATTCGTGTCGGATCGTTTCATCAACAATATGAGCGGCCTGTATTCGATCTCGCTCGACCAGTCGGTGAAGCTGGGCCAGACGGTGCTGCCGCTGCATTTCGACCTGTCGAAGATCGATCGCCGATCGGGAATATCGAGCCTCGAGGCATCGGGCCGCGCCTCGCTGAGCTTTCGCGCGCTGACCTTTACCGGCCAGATCGACTGGGCGCGGACGAAGGTGCCGGTCGGCCCCGATCCGCCCGACAATCTGACCGCGACGCTGCTGGCCAATGCGCGGATCGGCCGCGTGCGCCTGCGCGGCGAGGCGCGTTTCGCGCTGTCGGGCGCGAACGCCGACACGCGGATGACGGTGATCGGCGAATGGGCGGGGAAGGGCGACGCCGAATGGCGCGCCGAACTCGGTTATGACAAGGGGCTGGCGCGGGGCCGCGCCGGCCTGGGATATACGCGCCGTTTCAACACGTTGCAGCTTAGCGGCTTTGGCGAGGTCGCGACCGACGGATCGGTCGCGGCGTCGCTGTCGCTTGCCTTCAGCTTCGGCCCGAAGCCCGCTGGCGCGTCGGGCGGCGGCGGATGGCGCATGTCGAGCGAGAAGCTGGGCGGTCGCGGCCAGGTGATGGCCGACGTTTTCATGGACGACAATGGCGACGGCATCCGCCAGCCCGGTGAAGCGGCGATCGCCGGCGTGCCGCTGACCGCGGGCAATGCGTTCGTCGAGGCGTCGACCGACAAGGCCGGCAACGCGATGATCGACGGGCTGGAGCCCTTTCGCCCGGTGATGATCGGCATCGACGCGGGGAGCCTGCCTGACCCCTATGTCCAGCCCGCGCTGCCCGGCGTGGTCGTCACTCCGCGTCCGGGAGTCGTCACGCGCGTCGCGCTGCCGATGACGCAGGCGGGTGAGATCGAGGGCGTCGTCATGCGCGACGGCGGCAACCCGATCGAGGGGCTGAGCCTGGAGCTGGTCGACGCCGAAGGCCGCGTTCGTGCCACGACATTGACCGAGTTCGACGGGTATTTCCTTTTCGAAAGCGTCGCTTACGGCCGCTATACGGTGCGAATAGCCAAGGCGTCGGCCGCCGCGCTGCGGCTTGACCCCGCGCTGGTTCTGAGCGCGGCGCCGGGGAAAGCGACCCCGCGCATCAAGCTGGGCACGCAGAAGCTGAAGCCGCTCCAGCGCGCCGCGACGGCGCCGGACGACGGCGGAGATGGCGCCAATAGCGCGCGCGGGCCGCCGACCAATGGCGGGCTTCGGTAATCGCCGAACCAGGGCAAGAGCTGCGCGCGCTGTCGGCGGAACCACCGCGGCAACGGGCAAGCGACGCCCCTCTTAATCAATTCTTAGCCATGTTTGGGCACATCGGCGGCGAGCGGAAACGCGCAGATTTTGCACGTGGGGATCAATTCATGACCGACTTTCAGGGACCGACCAGCCGACCTACCAGCGCCGACGTCGCCATCATCGGCGCAGGGCCGGCAGGACTGACCGCAGCCTATCTCCTGACCAAGGAGGGGTATAAGGTCACGGTAATCGAGAAGGATCCGGTCTATGTCGGCGGCATCAGCCGCACGGTCGAGCATGAGGGCTTTCGTTTCGATATCGGCGGCCATCGCTTCTTTTCGAAGGCGCAGGAGGTCGTCGACCTGTGGAACGAGATTCTGCCCGACGATTTCATCCAGCGCCCGCGGATGAGCCGCATCTATTATGAAGGAAAATTCTATTCCTATCCGCTGCGCGCGTTCGAGGCGCTGTGGAACCTCGGCGTGGTCCGTTCGACGCTGTGCATGATCAGCTATGGGTGGGCGAAACTGTTCCCGAACCGGAATATCCGCAGCTTCGAGGATTGGACGATCAATCAGTTCGGGCGCAAACTCTATTCGATCTTCTTCAAGACCTATACCGAAAAGGTCTGGGGCATGCCGTGCGACGAAATGTCGGCCGACTGGGCGGCGCAGCGCATCAAGGGGCTTTCGCTCTGGGGCGCGGTGATCGACGGGCTCAAGCGCAGCCTTGGGCTCAACAAGAAGCCCAACGATGGCATGGCAACGAAGACGCTGCTCGAAACCTTCCGCTATCCGCGGCTCGGCCCCGGCATGATGTGGGAGGCCGCGCGCGACAAGGTGCGCGCGGGCGGCAATCACGTGCTGATGGCGCACAGCTTCAAGCAGTTGACGCAGGATCAGGTCAGCGGCCGCTGGCGGCTGACCGCAACGGGAAGCGACGGCGATATCGTGATCGACGCGGCGCATGTCATCAGTTCGGCGCCGATGCGCGAGCTGGCGGCGCGCATCCATCCGTTGCCCGCGTGCGCGCTCACCGCCGCGCCGAACCTCAAATATCGCGACTTCCTGACCGTCGCGCTCAAGATCCGGTCGGAAGATCTGTTCCCCGACAACTGGATCTATATCCACGACAGCAAGGTTCAGGTCGGCCGCGTCCAGAATTTCCGAAGCTGGTCGCCCGAGATGGTGCCCGATCCCGAGCTTGCGTGCGTCGGGCTGGAATATTTCTGTTTCGAAGGCGACGGATTGTGGGCGTCGAGCGACGCCGATCTGATCGAACTGGCGAAAAAGGAAATGGCGATCCTGGGCCTGTGCGATCCGAAGGATGTCGTCGGCGGCGCGGTCGTCCGTCAGGAAAAGGCCTATCCCGTCTATGACGATGACTATGCCGCGCATGTCGAGACGATGCGCAGCGAGTTGGAGGCCCGCTATCCGACGCTGCATATGGTCGGCCGGAATGGCATGCACCGCTATAACAATCAGGATCATGCGATGATGACCGCAATGCTGACGGTGCGTAACATCGTCGCGGGCGAAAAACTCTATGATATCTGGGGCGTAAACGAAGACGCCGAATATCATGAAAGCGGCACCGAGGGCGAACAGGCCGCGCTGGCATCGGTTCGCGACGTGCCGACCCGCGTGTCGAAGGCGGCGTAATGCCGTGATGACACATCCCGTTTCCTCGCTGTTGCCGCAGCTCATGCGCTTGACGTTCCTGCGCTATGCGGTCGCCAGCGTCGTCGCGCTGGCCGCCGACATGGGGTTGTTCATGGCCCTGCTGGCGATGAGCTGGCATCCCGCGGGCGCATCGGCGACGAGCTATGCCGCCGGTATCGGCATCCATTGGCTCATCAGCTCACGCCTCGTCTTCGTCGAGGGTGCGCGGACGATCGGGATGGTGCGCGTTCGGCAGAAGGCGCTGTTCATCGTATCGGCGCTGGTCGGGCTGGCGATCACCGTCGGCATCGTTGCCGCCGGTCAGGGCGTGGGCATCGATCCGCGCCTGTCGAAACTGGCGGCAATCGGCGCCAGCTTCATCGCGACCTATTATCTGCGCAAGACGCTCGTCTTCGCGAATAGCTGAACGGAAAGCCGGTGATCGCGACGACGAATCCGACGACGCGTTTTGGCCGCCCGGGCATGGGCGCGATCGTCCTGCTGTGGATAGCGGTGGCGGCGTTTGCGCTTTTCCTCCGGCGTGACTCGATCGCCACGGTCACGCTGCCCGACGCCGATGATTATATGCGCCTGCTTCAGGTCCGCGACCTTATGGCAGGGCAAAGCTGGTTCGACGTGACGCAACATCGCGTCAATCCGAATGGCGGCGGCGGCTTGATGCACTGGTCGCGCTTTATCGACTTTCAGATTGCCGGGCTGACGATGCTGTTGCAGCCGTTGCTTGGCGCGGCGGCGGAGCGATGGGCCGCGGCGCTGTATCCGGTGCTGCTGATTCTGCCGCTGTTCCTGCTTTTCGGCCGCATATTGCCGCGTCTGGGCGAGCGCGACGCGGTGATCGGCGGGATGATCATCGCCGCGACGGGCGCGACGATCCTGCAATATTTCGTGCCGCTGCGCATCGATCACCATAATTGGCAGCTTCTTCTGTCGGTCGCGATGCTGGCGCTGGCGCTGGGCAGTCCGCGCTTCTGGCGCGGGTTCGCGGCGGCACTTGTCATCACGATCCATGTCGAAATATCGCTCGAAGGCATCGTCTATCTGGCGATTTTCGGCGCGCTGTTCGCGATCGAATGGCTGCGCGATCCGCGCAATGCGCCCCGGCTTCAGGGATTTGCGGCGGGGCTTGCGGTGTTTCCCGCACTCTGGCTGTTGGCGTTCCGGGGGCCATCCGCTTTTTTGCTGGTCCATTGCGACGCTTTTACCCGGCCCTATCTCGCCGCCGTAACCGTCACGGGCGTGCTGTTGTTCGCATGGATGCGAGGTCCCGAACGGTTGCGTGCGACATGGTCGCTTCGCCTCGTCGGGCTGGCGATCACGGGTGCGGCCGGGGCCGCCGCCTTTCTGATCCTCGGCCGCGAATGCCTGGGCGGTCCGTTCGGAACGCTCGAGCCCCTGGTGCGGACCTATTGGTACGAGAATGTTGCCGAAGGACGTCCGGTGTGGAGCGTGCCGATCGCGACCGTGTGGCTGTTCGCCGCGCCGACCCTGGTCGGTTTCGGCGCGACGATCTGGGCCTGGCGGGCGTCGCGCGGCAGCGCTTTCGCGGCGAACTGGGACCGCGTCGCGTTCGTCGTGCTGTGCAGCACGCTGTTGTCGCTGCTGGTCTTTCGGGCCGGCGCGACGACCCACGCCTTCATGGTTCCGGCCTTCGGCGCAATGCTCGCCGCGCTATGGCGCCATGGCCGATCGCGTCCGTCGTCGGCAGGACGCATCGCCGGCGCGATGCTGGCGCTGGTGGCGCTGCCGGCGACCGACGTGCTTATTGCCCAGAAACTGACCGAGCTGGCGGGCGGAACGCAGCCGAGCGACCGGATGACGATCGGATCGTGCATCACCGCGTCGACGCTGGCACCCCTTTCGAAGCAGCCGCCCGCGCTGCTCTTCGCGCCGGTCGATATCGGACCCAAGCTGCTGGAAGGAACGCCGCACAGCGTTCTGGCAACGGGCCATCATCGCAACCATGCCGCGATGAACCGGGTGATCACGGCGTTCCTGAGCGCACCCGACACGGCCGAACCGATCGTCCGGTCAAGCAAGGCCGCCTACGTGGTTCTGTGCCCCGGGCTGCCCGAGGTGCGCGGTTTTGCCGCAGGACGGCCCGACGGGCTGGCCGGCGTGCTGACGCGCGGCCAGCCGGTCGCCTGGCTGCATCACGAGGCGGCCTTGTCGCGCGGCGCGCTGCAAGTCTATTCGGTAATCCCGACCGATCAGGCGGCGTCAAAGGTCAGCGCCGCGCCATTACCGCAATAAGGGTTTCCGGTCGGGCTCGGTCCCTGGTCGAAGGGGCGGTCCGGATGAAGGCCCAGCCAGTGCCGGGTTGCTTCTGGTCCGGGCGCGCATATCATCGGACCCATGGGACTTATCGATCGAATCTCCACCGCCGCATTGCTTGCCTGTGCAGGCCTAGCCCTGACCGCGCCTGGCGCCGCGAGCGCGGCCGCGCCGGTATCGCGCGCGCAATGGGGTGTCGATTATGGCGCCTTCAGATGCCAGCTTATCCGCCATTTCGGCGATGCGTCGCAGGCCTATCGGCTGGCGATCAGTCGGGATTGGACCTTTGGCGGTTATCAATGGGCGCTCTATGGCGCCGCGCTGCCGCTTCACCCTTCGATGAAATCGGTGGAGATCGCGCTGGGGCCGTCCGAAGGCGCCCGTCGCTTCAAATTCGATTCCTATGCCGTCACCGAGGGCGAGAGGCGATTTGCCTGGCACGATTCGGATGGCCTGTTGTTCAAGGGGCTGCGCGAAGGAGATGCGGTCCGCATAACGAGCGTGAAGAATCTGGATGTCTCGCTGGAGCTGACGAATCTGGCGGCGGCGGTCGAGGCGCTCGAAACATGCGAGAACGACATGTTCGCGGGCTGGGGTTTCGATGCGAAGATGATCCGTACGCTCTCCAGGCAGGCGGAACCGGCGAATTATGCCGGGCGGTGGGTCACCAACGACGATTATCCCCACCTCGATTTCGCCCAGAAGAATGAGGGGACGACCACCTTTCTGCTGACGGTCGATGCCGGGGGCAAGGCGACGCATTGCCGGATCGTTGATACCTCCGGCTTTTCGACGCTCGACAAGCAGACATGCGGCCTGGTGCTGACTCGCGCCGCCTTTCACCCCGCACGCGACGCCGAGGGGCAGGCTGTCGCCAGCTTTTATATCAACCGCGTCCGGTGGCAGGTGCCGCGCTGAGGCGCGTGGATGGTCAGGCGGGGCGGAAGGTGAGCGCCGCGCCGTTCATGCAATAGCGCTTTCCAGTCGGTTTCGGTCCGTCGTCGAAGACGTGGCCCAGGTGGCCGCCGCAGCGCTTGCAGTGCACTTCGGTGCGTGCATAGCCGATCTCGTAATCGGTCGAGGTTCCGATCGCGCCCTTCAGTGGGGCATAGAAGCTGGGCCAGCCGGTGCCGCTGTCGAACTTGGTCCGGCTGGAATAGAGCGGCAGCGCGCAGCCCGCGCACGAAAAGGTGCCGGCGCGCTTTTCCTTGTCGAGCGGGCTGGTGAAGGCGCGTTCGGTTGCCGCTTCGCGCAGCACGCGAAATTGCAGCGGGGTCAGTCGCTTGCGCCACTCAGCGTCGGTCAATTGCCAGCCGGCCTCACCCTCCGGGCGGTTGCCGGGCTTGGCGAAAAGCAGTGGCGCGGCGATCAGCGCGCCGCCGAGCGCGAGGCCGGATAGCAGGTAACGGCGTTCGATCATCGAAGGGCTCCTCATGCCCCCTGTTACCTACTGGAGATGGGCCCGGCTGTGATCGCCGTCAATAGGTCTCCAGCTCGACCTGCATGCGGCGATAGCCGTGGACGAAGCTGGCGTTGACGCGTTCGGGTTCCGACAGGACGTTCACGCGCAGGCGGCGCTTCTGCATTTCGGAGATCAGCGTCGTAAGCTGAAGCTCGGCGACGCGCGCGCCGACGCAGCGGTGGATGCCATAGCCGAAGGCGAGGTGGCGGCGCGCGTTCTCGCGGTCGACGATGATCCGGTCGCCGTCGGGGAAGACATCCTCGTCGCGGTTCGCCGACGCATACCAGAGCGCCAGCTTGTCGCGCTTTTTGATCTGGTGGCCGAACAGCTCGGTATCCTCCAACGCCGTGCGGCGCATGTGCGCGAGCGGGGTTTGCCAGCGGATGATCTCGTGCATCGCGTTGACCGCGAGTTCGGGATCGTGATTCGCCTCCAGCTTCGCGCGTTCCTCCGGGAAACAGTGGAGGCCATAGGCATAGGCGGACATCGAGTTGCGCGTCGTGTCGTTGCCGCCGACGATCAGCAGGATCAGATTCCCCATGAACTCATGCTCGCTCATATGCTTCATCGCGTCGGATTGAAGCATGATCGAGATCAGGTCGTGCGGGCCGGGATTCTGGGCCTTGCGATCCCAGAGCTGCTTGAAGGCGGCGCCCATCTCGAACGCCGTGGCGGTGCGCGCCTGCCGTTCCTCGGTCGTGTTGAACGATTCGATGTCGCCGAGCGCGTCGGACCAGCGGGTCAGGTTGTGGCGATCCTCCCACGGGAAATCGAACAGGATCGCGAGCATGTCGGTCGTCAGTTCGATCGACAGTTTTTCAACCCAGTCGAACGGCTTGCCGACGGGCAGCGTGTCGATGAGCGCCGCGGTGCGTGCAACGGTGTCGGCGCGCATCCGCTCGATCTCCGACGGGCCGAAGGCGGGCGCGACGGTGCGGCGCTGCGCGGTGTGCTGCGGCGGGTCCATCGCGATGAACATCGGCATCGGGATTTCGCCCTCTTTCAGATGTTCGACCCCATCGCCGGCGACGGTGATGCCGCCATACTCCCACGAGGATGAAAAGATCTTGGGCAGCGCCTCGATATGCTGGATCGGCTTGTAGGTCGTCACCGACCAATAGGGGCCGAACTTCGAATCCTCGCAATAATAGATCGGCGATTCGGCGCGCAGCTGGCGCATCGGTTCCTGCCATTTGTCCTCGCGCCAAAGATCGGCGCGGCTGACGTCGAGCGGGTGAGGGATTTCGGGAACGGAGCGAATCTGGGTGGCCATGGCATATCCTCCATCGGCCGTCATTGCGCGGCCGTATTCAGTTGCAGAATGCCACTATTTACAGCTTTGTCAATGAGCCGAGGTCGACTCCGAAACGGTCGCCGCTGCGGTTGCCGGGCGGGCGCGCTTCCAGAATTTCCACCCGCCGCCCCCGCTCAACACGCCCGCGCGGAACAGGCGGACCGACAGATAGATGATCAGCGCGACCCACAGCGCCTGCCAGCCGAGCGCGAGCAGATGCACCGCCTTTGCGTCGTCGGTCGCGGCGCGCGCGGCCATCGCGAAGGGCGAGGAGAAGGGAAAGATCTGCGCGAACTGCGCCAGGCCGGTGCCCGGTGCGCTGGCCGCGGCGGTCGACAGGCTGAACATGCCGACCTGGAAAATGGTGATCGGCAGGCTGAGCATCTGGATCTCGCGCACGGTGCTCGCCTGCGCGCCGACGCCGAGGAAGACCGCACCGAGGAGGAGGAAGGCCATGACGAAATAGCAGACGCCCACGCCGATGAAGAAGGGCCAGCCGCTCGCCGGCGCGACCATCAGCGCCGCGGCGGGCTTGCCTGCGGCGGCGATGGTGGCGGGATCGGCCTGCATCGCAAAAGCCATGCCCCCGCCGATCGCGACGAGCCCCCAGAAGGCGATGAAAAGAATTGCGACGCCGAGCATGCCGAGCAGCTTGCCGAGGAATACGCTCTCGAGCGGGACGGCGGCGGCAAGAATCTCGATGACCTTGTTGCCCTTTTCCTCGGCCAGCGAGCTGACCGTCTGCCCCGCGAGCAGCAGGGTCATCAGGAAGATGACGAAGACGGCGCCGAAGCCCATCGACTGCTGCGCCGCGATGCTGGTGCCGCCGTTGGTGATCGCCTCGAACGCCGGCTTGGCGGGCGCGACCGGGCCGGCGGCGCGGTCGCGCAGCACGTCGCTGGCGAGCAGCGCGAGGTAGCGGCCCGCGCCGCTTCCCGCCTCGCGCTCGACGATACGGGGATTTTCCAGCGGCCCGCTGAGCACCGCATAGGTGTCCGATCCCTTCTCGCGCGCGATGGCGAGCGGATCGGCGGCGTCTGCCCCGGCGAGGCGGACTTCGAGTACAGGCGGACGTTCACGCCCCAGCGCGTCGCGCAGCCGTGTGTCGGCGGCGCGCAGCGCCTCGACATCGGCGGGTCCGGCGATCGCGACAATACGGCCCTTGCCGCGCGCGCTATCGGCGAGCTGCGATGCGCCCACCCCGCCGACCGCGCCCATGCCGATCATGAAAAGCGGGGCGAGGAGGAAGAGGAGAAAGGTCGGGGTCGCGACGATCGCCAGAAAGTCGCGGCGCGCGATGACGAGCATATTGCGGATAAAGGGGGTCATGCCGCGGCCTCCTCGATCGCGTCGGTTTCGGGCGTGGCGTCGAAGCCGGCATCGACCTGGCGCACGATATGGACGAAGGCGTCGTGCAGCGCGGGGCGCGCGATCGACAGTCCGGCGACGCCATGCCCGCTTGCGGTGATGCGCGCGAGGAGCGGTTCGACGTCGGCTTCTTCGATCGCGAAATGCCAGGCCTCTCCCTTGCGTTCCGCGCCGGCGGGGAGGAGGGCCGCGACGGCGTCGCCGCCGTCGCGCGGCGTGTAGCGCACCTGCATCGGCAGCAGCGCGCGCGCTTCGTCGACCGTCCCCTCGAAGCGGCGCTGCGACCGCGCGATGATCGCCAGCCGGTCGCAAAGCCGTTCGGCATGCGCCATGACATGGGTCGAGAAGAGGATCGTCGCGCCGCGCTCGCGCTCGCGCCGCACCAGCATCTCGAGCCGTTCCTGATTGACCGGATCGAGGCCCGAAAAAGGCTCGTCGAGGACGATCAGGTCGGGCGTGTGGACGATCGATCCGATGAGCTGGACCATCTGCGCCATGCCCTTCGACATCTTGCGGATCTTTTCGTCGATCACGCGCTCCAGCCCGAGCTCGGTCATGAAGGTCGCAGCACGGCGGCGCCCCTCCGACCAGTCGAGTCCGCGCAGCGCGCCCATGAAGGCGATCGCCTCGCGGGCTTTCATGCCGGGATAAAGTCCGCGCTCTTCCGGTAGATAGCCGATACGGTGGCGGACAGATTGCGGCTTGTGGCCGCCGAGCAGGCGGCTGCTACCCTCGTCGGGGTCGATGATGCCGAGCGTCATGCGCAGGCTGGTCGTCTTGCCGGCGCCATTGGGGCCGAGAACCCCGTAGATGCTGCCCGTCGGCACCTTGAGCGTCACATGGTCGACCGCGGTGAAGGCGTCGAAATATTTGGTGAGGCCGGTCGCCTCGACGCTGAGATCGGTCAAATCCTGGTCCTGTGAATATGTCGCGCGGCGACTATGGCACGGCAATGTCGTTGCCGTATAGAGCGCCAATGGTTGCGGAAGCCTTGCCTTCACTCGAGCAAAGACTCGCCGACGTCGCGCGCGACCATGGCTTCGTCGCGTTCGGCATCGCGCATGCCGACGCGGCGCCCGAAACCGCGGCACGGCTGAACGCCTGGCTGGCCGAGGGGCGCCACGGCGACATGATCTGGATGGAAAGTCGCGCGTCGCAGCGCGGATCGCCGCGCGGGCTGTGGCCCGAGGTGAAATCGGTAGTCGCGCTGGGGATGAGCTATGCGCCCCAGATCGATCCGCTCGCGCTGGCCAGCGTGCCCGATCGGGGGCGCATCTCGGTCTATGCGCAGGGCGCCGATTATCATGACGTCGTGAAAAAGGCGCTGAAGGCGGTGGCGCGCTGGTTGGTCGCCGAAGCACAGGGCGCAGAGGTCAAGGTGTTCGTAGACACCGCGCCGGTGATGGAAAAGCCGCTGTCGGCCGCCGCAGGTCTGGGCTGGCAGGGCAAGCACAGCAATCTGGTCAGCCGCGATCATGGCAGCTGGCTGTTCCTGGGCGCGATCTATACGACGCTCGACCTGGTGCCGTCGACGCCGGGCCGCGATACGTGCGGTAGTTGCACCGCCTGTCAGGATGCGTGCCCGACGCAGGCCTTTCCCGCACCCTATCGGCTCGATGCGCGGCGCTGCATTTCCTATCTGACGATCGAACATGACGGACCGATCCCCGTCGACCTGCGCCGCGGGCTGGGCAACCGCATCTATGGCTGTGACGATTGCCTGGCGGTGTGTCCGTGGAACAAGTTCGCCGATACCGCCGCGCGCCATCGCGCCTTTCTGCCGCGGGCCGAACTGGTGGCGCCGTCGCTCGCCGATCTGCTCGCGCTCGACGATACTGGGTTTCGCCAAGTATTCGCGGGGTCACCGATCAAGCGGATCGGCCGCAACCGGATGGTCCGCAATGCCGCAATCGCGGCGGGAAATAGCGGTGATGCGCGGTTTCGTGCGCGGCTTGCCGAGCTGACCGGCGACGAATCGCCGATGGTGGCCGACGCCGCGCGCTGGGCGCTCGCCGAACTGGCGTCGTGACGTCAGCGCCGGAGCGCGGCGACGCAACTGTCGACATTGGCGTCGCGGCCATCAGGCGTGCGGGCATCGACATGGGTGGCGATCGGGTCGGCCCCCGCGCGGGGCGCGTAATAATAAATGTCGAGGATGCAGGCGGTGCCGGCGAATTGCAGCTTGCGGCCCACGCCCTCCGCAACGTCGAGGCGCGGCTTGCCGAACTGCGACAATGCGGCGCCGGCGTGTTGGCCGACCAGGCTGTTGTTCTGGACGATACGCGGCGGGGTCGGCGGGGGTTTCGGCGTGGCGACGGGCTGGCTGGGGCGCGGAACGGCCGAGCCGGCGCAGCCCGCGAGCAACAGGGTGGAGGCCGCCAGCATCAGCAGCGCGTTGATTTTCATGACCTTACCCCATCCCGCAAATGCAACAGATGGACGGCCATAGCCGCGCTGACGATAGGGGCCAACAGATTGGCGACGGGTACCACGAAGCTTACGGCGGACAGAAGGCCGAGCGACCATCGCGTGCCGCGATCGAAGCGCGGCCGGTCGGGGTGGCGCGCGAGCACCATCGCCTCCAGATCGCGGCCGAGCAGCAGCGCGTTGACGAACAGCGCGAAGATCGGCGTGCCGATGCCGGTGAACAGCAGGATCAGATAGACGGGCAGCGCGACCAGATTTCCGCCGATCAGCCGCGCGAGCGAGGCGAGCGCGAGCGTGATATTCTGTCGCCACCCGACGTCGACGGCGCGCATGGCGGCGGCGGGGTAATGGCGCCCCTCGACGTCGGCGACGATCGAATCGGCAAACAGCCCGAGGACGACGATCGCGACGGCGCGGAACAACAGCCAGCTTCCGGCGAGCAGCACGAGCAGGATCAGGACGCCCGCCATGTCGAGTTCGACCCCGTCGAGCCAGCGCCAATGGTCGAGCGCCCAACGCGCGCCGGCGAAAATGGCGCCGCCCGCGGCAGCGAAGACGAGCAGGGTGAGGAGCAGACTCTGGACCAGAACGCGAAGCACGCGCGGGCTCGGCAAATCGCCGAGTGCAAGCAGCAGAGCGTGAACGGCGCGGGCCATGGGCAAAGGGTTGCGCGGGGCCGGCGTCGGCGTCAAGCGGCTACGCTTGCGTTGGCGCGCCGCGCCCACTAAAGGCGCGCCCAGCTTTTCCCATACAGCACAGGATTTTTCATGGCCTCCACCGCCCGTTTCGACGTTGTCGCCATCGGCAATGCCATCGTCGATGTCATCGCCCGCGCCGAAGATGCGCTGATCGAATCCGAAGGCCTGGCCAAGGGCTCGATGCGGCTGATCGACGCGGTCGAGGCCGAGCGGCTCTATGCGGCGATGGGTCCGGCGATTGAAATGTCGGGCGGCAGCGCGGCGAACACGTTGGCGGGCATGGCGGCGCTGGGCCGCCGCTGCAGCTTTATCGGCCAGGTCGCCGACGACCAGCTCGGCCATGTCTTCACCCATGATCTGCGCGCGCTCGGCGTTTCCTATGAAACTCCCGCGCTGAAGGAAGGCGCGCCGACCGCGCGCTGCCTGATCCTGGTCACGCCCGACGGCCAGCGTACGATGAATACCTTCCTCGGCGCCAGCCACCTGCTGGAGCAGGCGATGATCGACGAGGATTGGATCGCGCGTTCGGACATCCTCTATCTGGAAGGCTATCTGTGGGATCCGCCGCTGTCGCGCGCGGCGATGCGCCGGGCGATCGACGTGTCGCGCGCGGCGGGCAACAAGGTGGCCTTCACCCTGTCCGACGCCTTCATCATCGACCGTCACGGCCCCGATTTTCGCGCGTTGATCGCCGAAGGGCTGTTCGACATCCTGTTTGCGAACGAAGTCGAAATCTGTGCCCTCGCTGAAACCGAGGATTTCGAGGCGGCGGTGGCGAAGATCGCGCCGCAGGTGCCGCTGCTGATCGTCACGCGCGGTTCGCATGGTGCGATCGCGCTGCAGAATGGCGAGCGCACCGAAGTGGGCGCCGAGCCGATCGACACCGTCGTCGATACGACCGGCGCGGGCGACCTGTTCGCGGCCGGATTCCTCTCGGGTCATGCCGAGGGCCGTTCGATCGCCGACTGCCTGACGATGGGCGCCGTCTGCGCCCGCGAGATCATCGCACAGGTCGGCCCGCGCGCGCAGACCGACCTGAAGGCAAAGGTCGCTGCACGCCTTTCGTAGGAACTTTTGCCCGTCGCGGAGCGTCCTATGCGCCATCAAGCATAGGAGAGCTTCTATGGCCGACGAAATCCATACGACGCGCGATCCCGACGGAACGACGCACACCACGACCGTGATCGACCGCGCCCCGCGCCGCGGCGGCGGGATCGGCACGGGCCTGATCTTTCTTGTCGCGATCCTGATCGCCGCCTTTTTTGCGTTTCAGTTCCTGGCGAACGACAAGGCGCAGAGCGGCGCCATCACCGAGGCGGCGCAAAAGGTGGGGAACGCCGCCGAAAATGTCGGCGACGCTGCCCAGAAAGCCGTCGAATAAGGATCAGGCCTCTTCCGGTTCCGGGTGTTTCTTGAACAGAGCCCGGTCGGCGGGGCCGAATCCGCGGGTCCAGATCAGCCAGGCATAGATGCCGAGGATCAGCGGCACGCCGATCAGCAGTTCGGCCCATTCGGGAAGCTGCGTCGCGCCCCAGCCGAGCACAGCGGCACCGGCGGTCGCCCAGATCAGCGCCCAGCGCAGGCTGTTCACCGGCGCGTTCAGCACGCGCGACAGCAGGCGCGCCTTGACGACCGAGGCGAACCCGAGCGCGAGCATCAGCGCGAGCGCGACGGCGACGGCGTAATAGATCGGATCGAGCCCCATCGACTTGGCGATGAGGATCAGCGTCACGCTGAGAACCCCCTGCAGCGCCAGCGTGGCGAGGCTGATGAGCAAGTTGCGGTGGCGCGCGACGTAGACGAGCGCTGCTTCGCTGACGACTGCGGTCGCGGCGACGACCTCCGCCGCGAGCAGGAAAGCGAGCGCGCCGGTGCCGCTGACGAACTGCGGGCCGACGAGCCCCATCACCGCCTCGCCGGGAATGCCGAGCGCGAGCGCGACCCCGGCCTGCGCGGCGATGATCCAGAAGCCCACCTGGCTGACCTGCGCGGCGACCGCGGCAAGGCGATTCTCGGCGAGGTTGCGCGTGATCACGGGACCGAGGATCGGTTCGAAGCTGGTCTTCAGCTTTTGCGGCAGCGATGCGACCTGCTGCGCCATGTAATAGATGCCGTAGATCGTCGGCGAGGTGAACTGGCCGAGGATGAAGAGGTCGAGGCGGCGCGTTCCCCATTCGATCGCGTCGGCGGCCGCCAGCGGCGCGTTGCGCCGTGCAACCATGATCAGATGCGCGGGCTCGGGACGCCAGACTCCGGGACCGCCATAATGGCGGATCATCGGGATCAGCGCGGTGATGAAGGCGCCGACCATCGCGGAGGCATAGGATAGCATCAGCCCGTCGCGCGGCGACAGGAACCAGAATCCTGCCGCGGCGATACTGATCACCCAGGGCTCGACCACCGCGCGCGCGCGCACCGTCGCGCCGATGTCGAAGCGATAGGCGCAGGCCGCCAGCGCGACGTCGGTGCCCGCGATCGCGAACACGATCAGCGCCATCCAGCGGTCGGTGCCGTCGATGTCGCCGGCCGGAAACATGATTTGCGGCAGCAGGAGCAGGATTGCGGAGCCGATCGCAGAGGCGAGGAAGGCGACGAACATGCCGTCCCACACGATATGCCGATGGTCCGCGCCCTCCGCGCTGAGCTGTTCGGCGAGGCCGCGCTTGAGGCCCAGCGTCGCGAGCTGGGCCACAAGCTCGATCACCAGCACGGCAAAGGCGAAGCGGCCGACCGCCTCCGGCCCGTACCAGCGCCCGGCGAAATAGAGGAACGGCAGGCGCGCGACGAGGCGCAGGATGAAGCCAAAGAAATTGGTACGGCCGCCCTTTGCGAGCGCCGCGGCATCCGCGTCGGCCATTTGCCCGCCCGCAGAAGAATCGGGGGTGCGCGCGTTCGCGCTGTCCGTCTGGCTCAAGCCTGGCGCCCCTTTTCCATTTCCCCGATCCGCAATCTAGCGCGGCGCGAGGGGGCAGGCAATTGTATCAAGCAGGTCATCGGCCCTCGGATCGCAGCGGCCGGCTGAGCAGGGCATGAATCGCCTCGGACGCCCTGATATCGCCTGCGACGAGCCGCGCGACGGCGTCGGTGATCGGCATGTCGATGCCGTCGACGCGCGCTGCTTCGGCGACGACTGGCGCGCTGAACGCGCCTTCGGCGACGGTGCGGCGGTCGGCCATCAGCGTCGCGGCATCCTCGCCGCGTCCGAGTCCCTGGCCGAGTGCGAAATTGCGCGAATTGGACGAGGTGCACGTCAGGACCAGATCGCCGAGTCCGGCGAGGCCTGCCAAGGTTTCCGCCTGCGCGCCGCGCGACAGGCCGAAGCGGGTCATTTCGGCGAAGCCGCGGCTGATCAGCGCTGCGCGGGCATTGAGCCCGAGGCCGGCGCCGTCGACGATGCCGCAGGCGATGGCGAGAATATTCTTCACCGCGCCGCCGATCTCGGCGCCGATCATGTCGGTCGACGCATAGGGGCGGAAATGAGGGCGGGCGAGCGCCTGTGCGATCGCCTCGGCGGTTTCGGTGTCGGCAGCGGCCAGGGTGATCGCGGTAGGGAGGCCCGCGGCGACTTCGTGCGCGAAGGTCGGGCCCGACAGGACGGCGAGCGGCCGTCCGGCGCAGACATCGCCCGCGATATCGATCGGAAAAGCGAAGCTGCCCGCTTCCATGCCCTTGCTGCAAAAGATGAGCGGCGCGTTGCCGGGGGGAAGCTGTGCCAGAACCGCGCGCAGAAAGGGGACAGGCACGACCACCAGCAGCGCGTCGCATGCCGCCAGATCGCCAAGGTCGCCGGTTGCTCCGAGCGAGGGCGATAGCGGTGCGCCCGGCAGGAACAGCGGGTTGCGATGCTGGACGTTGATCGCCTCGACGACATCTTCCTCGCGGGCCCAGAGCCGCACCGGCGCGCCTTCGGCGGCGAGCATCTGGGCCAGCGCCGTGCCCCAGGCGCCGCCGCCGATCACGCCGAAGTTCGAATATGACGTCATGCTTTCACTCCGGCGCCGCGTACTGCCTCGGCATCCGGATCGAGCGGCCAGCGCGGGCGCGCGGCGGCGTCGAGCGGATCGGTCAGGCCTGCGGCGAAGCGCTCGACCCCCGCCCATGCGATCATCGCGCCATTGTCGGTGCACAGCCATAGCGGCGGCGCGACGAAGGGCTTGTCGAAACCGGCGGCGAGTTCGGTGAGCGTGGCGCGGATTGCGCCATTTGCCGCGACGCCGCCCGCGACGACGAAAGCGGTCGCGTCGGGGCAGGCGGCCAGCGCGATGCGGCTGCGGTCGACGAGGCAATCGACGACGGCCTGCTGGAAGGAAGCGGCGAGGTCGGCGGCGCGATGCTCGCCCGACGCGGCCGCGCGGGCGACCGCGCTTTTCAGCCCGGCGAAGGAGAAATGGGGCTCGGCGCTGCCAACGAGCGGGCGCGGAAGCGGGACCGCGCGCGGGTCGCCGTCGCGGGCGATCGCCTCGACCGCCGGGCCACCCGGATAGCCGAGGCCCAGCAGCTTCGCGGTCTTGTCGAACGCTTCGCCCGCGGCGTCGTCGATCGTGGTGGCGAGACGACGATAGTCGTCGACGCCCTTGACCAGCAGCAGCTGGCAATGCCCACCGGAAACGAGCAGCAGCAGATAGGGGAATTGCAGGTCGGCCGCGACCAGGCGCGGGCTGAGCGCGTGCCCCTCCAGATGGTTGACCGCGATCAGCGGCTTGTTCGCCGCATGGGCGAGCGCCTTGCCGGTGACGAGCCCGACCATCACGCCGCCGATCAGCCCCGGCCCCGCCGTCGCGGCGATCGCGTCGACATCGGCGAGGGTCAGGCCCGCATCGGCGAGCACGCCCTCGACCAGCGGCACGAGCCGGTCGACATGCGCGCGCGCGGCGATCTCGGGAACGACGCCGCCGTAGGGCTTGTGCTCGGCTTCCTGGCCCGCGACGCGATGCGCCAGAATGCGCCGTTCGCTGTCGACAAGCGCCGCCGCGGTTTCGTCGCAGCTCGATTCGAGGCCGAGGATCAGAGTCATATTATTTCGCGCCCTTTACCCGCCCCTTTATGAAGAGGGCAAGGGAGAGGCTGCGCGACATCGGCCGCGCGAAAAACCGGTTCCCACTTTTTCGGGAAATGCTCTAGCGGGGGGCATGGCCTCTATTCCCATCCCGAACCCCGCCCGTCCGCTGCGTATCGGAACACGCGCCTCCCCGTTGGCGCTCGCGCAGGCGAATCTGGCGGCAGCGGCGCTGATGAAGGCGCATGCGCTGGCTGCGGGCGCGCTGGAAATCGTGCCGATGACGGCGACCGGCGACAAGATTCAGGACCGCGCGCTGGCCGAGGTCGGCGGCAAGGCGCTGTGGACGCGCGAACTCGACGCCGCGCTCGACGCGGGGACGATCGACATTGCGGTCCACAGCCTGAAGGACGTCGAGACGGTGCGCGATGCGCGCTTCGCGCTGGGCGCGATGCTCGAGCGCGCCGATCCGTGCGACCGGCTGGTCGTGCGCGGCGGCGTCGACGCCGTGACGATCATCGACCTGCCCGAGGGCGCGCGGCTGGGGACGAGCAGCCCTCGGCGCGCGGCCCAGGTCAGGCGGATACGCCCCGACCTGGTCACGACCCTGCTGCGCGGCAATGTGCAGACGCGGCTTTCGAAGCTGGCCGAAGGCGCGGTCGATGCGACCCTGCTCGCGGCGGCGGGGCTCGACCGGCTGGGGATGCACGATATCGGCAGCGCGCAGCCGATCGACCTGTTGCTTCCTGCGGCATCGCAAGGCGCGATCGGGATCGAATGCCGCGACGATGACGCGGCGACCTATGCGCTGCTGAAGGCGATCGACCATCCGCCGACGCATGGCGCGGTGGCGGCCGAGCGCGCGCTGCTCGCGGCGCTGGGCGGCGATTGCCGATCGCCGGTGGCGGCGCATGCGCACTGGCGCGACGATGGTTCGCTGCGGCTCGATGCCGAAATCTATTCGGACGACGGTGCCGACCATGTGGCGGGGCATGCGCTGATCGCGGATGCGGGCGATGCCGCGGCGCTCGCGCACCGGCTGCTTGACGAGGCGCCCGAATCCGTACGGCGGCTTTTTACCGTATGAAGCATGCCCTGCCGCTGATCGTCACGCGCGCCGACCCCGGCGGTGCGGCGACCGCGGCGCGGGCACGGGCGATGGGGTTCGATGCGCGACACCTGCCGCTTTTCGCCGCGCGGCCGCTGGAATGGTCCGCGCCCGACCCGGCGGAATTTGACGCGTTGTTGCTGACGAGCGCGCAGGCGGTGCGGCTGGCGGGACCGGGGCTGGCGCGCCTGGCCGATCTGCCGGCCTATGCCGTGGGCGCGGCGACCGCCGCTGCGGCCGAAGCGGCGGGGCTGGGGGTCGCGATGACGGGTAAGGCCGATGCGCAGGCACTGATCGAGGCCATGACGTCACGCGATGTCGCTCGAATCCTGTGGCTTTGCGGCCGCGACCGGTCGGCGCTCGACGCGCGCGAAGCGGTACTGACCGCGCTTCCGGTCTATGCTGTCGAGGCTGTCGAGCCGTCAGCCGAATGGGCGGTTGCGATCGCCGAGCCCGCGATCGTGCTGGCGCATTCGGCGCGTGGCGCGGCGCGGATCGCCGCGCTGACTGGCGCGGTGCGCGCGCATCTGGCAATCGCAGCGATCAGTGCGTCGGTCGCGGGGGCGGCGGGCGGCGGCTGGGCGGCGATTGCCATCGCGGCACAACCCGACGACGCCTCGCTGTTGGCAGCGGCGCATGATTTGTGCCAGAAGGGCCTCAAATAGGGTCGTTCGAAAGAGAAACATGGCTATCGACAGTATCGACACGTCCACCCCCGTGGACGGCGCGGTCCCGGTTAAACGATTGTCCTTTAGGGCTCTTTTCATCGCCGCGATGATCCTGCTGCTCGCCGGCGTGGTAGGCGGCGGTTGGGCAATGAGTCGCTGGCTCGCCGCCGATCCAAAGACCGCGACGGTGGTTGGCGACGCGCCTGCTGCACCCGGCGGCCCGCTCGCGGTCGTCGGCCAGACGCCCGATGCCGGAGAGATTGCGCAGCCTGCGTCGGGCAATGCCGACGCGCTGGGCGCCCGGGTCGCCGAGCTGGAACAGAGGCTGTCGCGGATCACCCTTCAGGCCGAATCGGCGTCGGGCAATGCCTCGCGCGCCGAAGGGCTGCTGGTCGCCTTTGCGGTGCGCCGCGCGCTCGATCGCGGCCTGTCGCTCGGCTATCTGGAAGCGCAGCTTCGCCTGCGCTTCGGCGACGATCAGCCCAACGCGGTCAAGACGATCGTCGAAACCTCGCGCGAGCCGGTCACGCTGGAGCAGCTTCGCACCGAACTCGACGCGGTCGCGCCCGAGCTCGTCGGTCGCAACAGCGACAATGGCAGCCTGTGGACCGGTTTTCGGCGCGAGCTTGGTGAATTGTTCGTTGTGCGTCCCGCCGGCACCCAATCGCCGCGCGCGACCGAACGGCTGGAGCGCGCGCGGCGCTATCTGGCGGGCGGCATGGCCGACAAGGCGATCGCGGAGGTTCAGGCGATGCCGGGCGCTGCAGCTGCAGGCGAGTGGCTGATCGAGGCGCGGCGCTATCATGAGGCACGACGTGCGCTTGACCTCATCGAGACGGCGGCGATATTGGAACCGCGCGACAGCCCCGCTGCCGCCATGGCCCGCAAGACGGCCGACCCCGCCCCCTAGCGACCCGTCCGGGTCGCGCTTTTGAAGAAAGCCGACCCGATGGCCCTCGCCGATCCGCAGCGCATCGAAGCGCTGGACCCGTTCGATCCCCTCCAGCTCGACGAGCAGTTGAGCGAAGAAGAGCGGATGATCCGCGACGCCGCCCGTGCCTATGCCGAGGGCGAACTGCTCCCGCGCGTAACCTCGGCCTTTCTGGACGAACGCTTCGATCGCGAGATCATGCGCGAAATGGGCCAGCTCGGCCTGCTCGGTGCGACGGTCGACCCGCAATATGGCGGCGCCGGTCTGAACTATGTCAGCTACGGCCTGATTGCGCGCGAGGTCGAGCGGGTCGATTCGGGCTATCGCTCGGCCTGTTCGGTGCAAAGCTCGCTCGTGATGCACCCGATCAACGCCTATGGCAGCGAGGAACAGAAGCAGCGCTTTCTTCCCGGCCTGGCCTCGGGCGAACTCGTCGGCTGTTTCGGGCTGACCGAACCCGACGCGGGCAGCGACCCGGGCGGGATGCGCACGCGCGCCGAAAAGATCGAGGGCGGATATCGCCTGAAGGGCGCGAAGATGTGGATCACCAATTCGCCGATCTCCGACGTTTTCGTCGTCTGGGCGAAGTCCGAAGCGCATGACGGCGCGATCCGCGGGTTCATCCTGGAAAAGGGCATGAAGGGCCTGTCTGCACCGAAGATCGAGGGCAAGGTTTCGCTGCGCGCTTCGATCACCGGCGAGATCGTGCTCGACGGGGTCGAGGTCGGCGAAGACGCGCTGCTGCCGCATGTGTCGGGGCTGAAGGGCCCGTTCGGCTGTCTCAACCGCGCCCGCTACGGCATCGGCTGGGGCGCGATGGGCGCCGCCGAATTCTGTTATGAGGCCGCGCGCAACTATACGCTGGAGCGCAAGCAGTTCGGTCGCCCGCTCGCGGCGAACCAGATCGTGCAGTTGAAGCTGGCGAACATGCTCACCGAAATCGCGATGGGCCTGCAGACCGCGCTGCGCGTCGGACGGCTGATCGACGAAGGCCGCCTGATTCCCGATGCGATCAGCCTGCTGAAGCGCAACAATTGCGGCAAGGCGCTCGATATCGCGCGTGTCGCGCGCGACATGCACGGCGGCAATGGCATTTCGGCCGACTATCATGTCATCCGTCATGCGGTGAATCTGGAGACCGTGAACACCTATGAGGGCACGCATGACGTCCATGCGCTGATCCTCGGCCGTGCGATCACCGGCATTCCTGCCTTTGCCTGATCCGACGCTGCCGGCATCGAAGCCCCTGGACGGCCTGCGCGTCGTCGAATTGGCGCGCGTGCTTGCGGGGCCCTGGTCCGGTCAGTTGCTGGCCGACCTGGGCGCCGAGGTCGTGAAGGTCGAGCGGCCGGGCGGCGGCGACGATACACGCGAATGGGGTCCGCCCTTCGTGACGGGTGCCGACGGCGAGAATCTGGGCGCGGCCTATTATCATAGCTGCAACCGCGGCAAGCGCAGCGTCGCGATCGACATTGCGACGGCCGAGGGGCAGGCGGCGGTTCGTGCGCTGCTTGCCGATGCCGACGTGGTCATCGAGAATTACAAGGTCGGCGGACTCGTCAAATACGGCCTCGACCCCGCGACGCTGCGTGCCGATTTCCCGCGACTGATCGTCTGTTCGATCACCGGTTTCGGCCAGACCGGGCCTTATGCCCATCGCGCCGGCTATGACTATATTGTTCAGGCGATGAGCGGATTCATGTCGCTGACCGGCGAGCCCGATGGGCCGCCGCAAAAGGCGGGTATCGCCTATGCCGACATCTTTACCGGCATGTACTCCACCGTAGCGATCCTGGCGGCGCTGCGACGCCGTGACGTCACCAATGCGGGCGCGCATATCGACATGGCCTTGTTCGATGCGCAGGTCGCGGTGCTTGCGAACCAGGCGGCAAACTATCTGGCGAGCGGCGTGGCGCCCCGACGGATGGGCAATGCCCATGTCAATGTCGTACCGTATCAGGTGTTCGCGACCGCCGACGGCCAGCTTGTCATCGCGGTCGGCAACGACGGCCAGTATCGCAAGTTGTGCGGCCTGTTGGGCGTGCCCGAATGGGCCGACGATCCGCGGTTCGTGAACAATGCCGCGCGTCTGGCAAACCGCGCCGAACTGATCCCGATGCTGGCCGCGAAGATCGCCGCCTGGGACGCGCAGCCGCTGGCACTGGCGCTGGAAGCCGAAGGCGTGCCGGCGGGGCCGATCAACGATCTGGCAAGCGTCTTTGCCGATCCACAGATCGTTGCGCGCGGGATGCGGTTCCGTCCCGACGGCGCGCATATCGACGGGGTCGCAAGCCCGATCGTCATCGACGGCGAGCGCATGGTCGCTCCGACGGGCGCACCGCCGCTGCCCGCATAGAAAAAGGGGCGCCGAATCCGACGCCCCTTTCCCCCTTATTTAGCCGAAGATCAGAATTTGACCGTGCCGGTCACGAAGATCTGGCGCGGGTTGCCGTAAAAGGCGGTCAGCGTGCCTTCGCGGCCGAGCGCCGCCTGCGGCAGCCCGTTGGCGCCGTTGATGATGGCGCCCGTAGTCGGATTGGCGACGACGAAGGTATAGCCCGAGGTCTTATATTCCTTGTCGGTCAGATTCTTGCCGAACAGCCCGATGCTCCAGCGATCGCCCGGCGCGGTGTAGATGATGCTGGCATCCCACAGCGCGAAACCCTTCTGGTCGATATAGGGGTTCGGGATTTCGAACTGGTGCGTCTTGCTGCGGTACGACAGGGTGGTGCCGAAGCTGATATCGCCTTCGCCGACGGGCGCCGAATAGGCGAGCGTGCCGCTGGCGGTCCATTTCGGGGTATTCTGCACTTCGCGGAAGGCGGCGACGTCGGTCGGGACGCTCGCGATGTTGGCGATATATTCCTTATATTTGGCGTCGATATAGCCGAGTGCGGTCGACAGCGTCAGCCGGTCGCCGGCAGCGGCAAGGTCCTGACCCAGGCGGGCGCGGCCTTCGAATTCCAGACCCTTGAAGGTCGCCTTGCCCGCGTTCGACACGACGCCGCAGAAGCTGGGCAGGCCCGCAACGGTGCAGGCGACCGAGCCGGGGATCTGGACGTCGGTATAGTCCGCATAGAAGCCGGCGATCGCGACGTTCAGCGCGCCGTCGAGCAGGCTGCCCTTGTACCCGACTTCATAGCTTTCGACCTTTTCGGGACGGAAGCTCAGGAAGGCGGAGACTTCGTCGTTGGTCGGGCGGCCCGGGATGGCCGCGGGTGCATTGGCGCCGACGCCGCGCGGGTCGAAGCCGCCGCCTTTGAAGCCCTGCGAATAGCTGGCGTAGATATTATGCTCGGGCGTCGGCTTGAACGACAGCGAGACGCGCGGAGTGAATTTGTTGAAGCTGCGGCTGCCGTTGAAATTGGTGCTCGGCGCGCCGAAGGCGACCCCCGAACCGCCGAAGACGGGCGAGCCACCGCCGAGATAGTTCTGGCGCAGAATATGCGCCTCGCGCTTGTCCCAGGTGTAGCGACCGCCGACCGACAGGCTGAGCTGGTCGGTGAAATCATAGGTGAAGTCGCCGAACACGGCATAGGTGTCGGTGTCGACGTCGGCCTCGGTAAAGGCGGTGAGGCCGGCGACGGTGGTGAACAGGCGCACGTCGAACAGCGTGTCGGCGGTCGCGGTCAGATAATAGAAACCGAGCAGGCCCTTCAGCTTGTCGCCTTCATAGAGAAGCTGGAATTCCTGGCTGAGCTGTTCGTTCAGATAGATGCCCGGAACGTCCACATCGGCCGCGGGGAGCGCGTCGAAGTCGATCGGCGTGTAGCTGTTATCCTTGCGCCACGCGCTGATCGAACGGAGCGTGACCGTGTCGCTGAGCGCGGCCGTGACGTTCATGGCGAGGCCATAGGCCTCGATCTCCTGCTTCGGATCGTTGAGGCCGCCGCGCGTGTCGAACACATTGTCCAGAACCGGCGCGCCCGACAACAGCCCCGGGATCAGGCGCGTGCCGCCGCGCGGATTGCTCTTGTCCTTGGTATAGTCGCCCGAGATGCGGATCAGCACCGGCGCGTCATAGCCGCCGAGTTCGATCGTGCCGCGGCCGGCCCACAGGTCCTTGTTATAGTTTTCGAGGCCGGTGGTCAGATTGTCGCCGAAACCGCCGCGCGACAGGCGCGCGCCCGACACGCCGACGCGCAGCAGGTCGCCGATCGGCGCGCTGGCGGTGACGACCAGGTCGGCCTGCTCATAGGTGCCGAGCGTTCCCTTGATCTTGACCGAGACGTCCTGCGGCAGCGGCTTGGTCACATATTTGACTGCGCCGCCGATCGTGTTGCGGCCATAGAGCGTACCCTGCGGACCGCGCAGCACCTCGATCCGCTCGACGTCATAGATGTCGAGCACCGCGGCCTGCGGACGGTTGAGATAGACGTCGTCGAGATAGATGCCGACACCCTGTTCGAAGCCCGATACCGGATCCTGCTGGCCGACGCCGCGGATGAAGGCGCTGAGCGTCGAGTTCGAACCGCGCGACACTTCCAGCGTCGTGTTCGGGGTGGTCTGGCCGATGTCGGTGATGTCGATCGCACCCGCCTTTTCAAGCGCTTCGCCCGAATAGGCGGTGATCGCGACGGGAACGTCGATCAGGCGCTCGTCGCGGCGGCGCGCGGTGACGATGATCTCGTTGTCGCCGGTGTCTGCGCTCGCGCTTGCCTCCTGCGCAAAGGCGGCCGGGGTAAAGGCGAGCATCGAGAGCGCGCTCGTCGCATAGATGGCGCGGCGCAGCGAACGGTCGAAAGGACGCATGAAGTGTCTCCCAATGTCGGACGGCCCCTCGCCGTCCTTCGTGATTTTCTTGGGCCGGTCTTGCCAAGCCGCGACGCGGGCTATAATGAAACCTGAACCAAGTTTCAACTTGGAATGTGTATCCGTCGCTTTTTGCTTGCCAGTGGTGCGAAAAAACCACGATGGCGCTAAAGGTCGATCGGATCGGGGGAGACGGAAGGCGTCATGGATCAGCCGCGAACAGCGACAGCATCAGGCGAGATCGAGCATCGCGACAAGACGCCGCGTACCGAGCGCGGGCGCAAGACGCTGCGCAAGCTGCTTGACGCCGCGGCGATCGAATTCGGCGAGCGCGGCTTTCACGAGGCGTCGATCAGCGCGATCACGCGGCGTGCCGGCACCGCGCTGGGCAGTTTTTACACCTACTTCGATTCGAAGGACGAAATCTTCCAGGCGCTGGTCCGCTATATGAGCGAGCAGCTCCGCGACCATGTCACGCCGCTGGTCCAGGCCGCGCCCGACGAGATCAGCGCCGAGCGGATCGGCCTTGAATCCTATCTGGGCTTTGTGCGCGAGCATAAGGAAATCTATCGCATCATCGATGAGGCCGAATTCGTCGACTATGCGAGCTATCGCAGCCATTATGAAACCACTGTCGCTCGCGTGCGGCAGCGGTTGGAGGGCGGCGCGGCGCGCGGCGAGATTCGCGCCGACGTCGGCGAAATTCACGCCTGGGCGATCGGCGGAATGAACGTCTTCCTGGGCATGCGCTATGGCCTGTGGGACGAAGACGCCGACATTTCGGAGATCGCGCGGATCGCCAACGACCTGCTTGCCAACGGGCTGAAGAAACAGGATTAGGCGAGCGATCCTATCCGGGAGATGCCGCGGATCGGAGCTTTTAAGTCCTGGAAATCAGAAAGATCGCATGCTCGGCGCGCCAGCTTGCGGCGGCGTCGCTCGTCGGCTTGTCGCCTGACAGATACCAGGCGCGCTCGACCCTGATGCCCTGTGCGCGGACGAGGTCGCGAAAGTCGCTGACGGTCACGTGGTGGATATTCGGCGTTTCGTACCAGGCGACCGGCAACAGCCGCGTCACCGGCATGCGCCCGCGCCAGAGCAGGTTGAGCCGCACGCGCCAGTGCGCGAAATTGGGAAAGCTGACGAAGGCGCGCGGCGCGATCCGCAGCAGTTCGCCGATGATCAGGTCGGGCCGTTCGGTCGTCTGCAGCGTTTGCGACAGGATCGCATAATCGAACGCATCGCCCGGATAGTCGGCAAGGTCGTGGTTGACGTCGCCCTGCACCACCGACAGCCCCTGCGCCATCGCCGCCTCGATCGCCACTGGATCGATTTCGAGGCCGCGCGCATCCACCTGTTTGTGCGCGCGCAGTTCGGCCATCAGCGTCCCGTCGCCGCAGCCGATGTCCAATATGCGCGACCGCGCCGGCACCGCGTCGGCAATGATGCCGAGGTCGGGACGAAGCGCGCTCACCAGCCGGCTCCCAAGGCACCCGCCATAATGCGGTCGAGCGCGGGGACGTCGAGAAGGAAGCTATCGTGGCCGAAGGGGGCCGACAGTTCGACGAAGCTGGCCGCGGCGCCGACCGAATGCAACGCCTGGACGATGCGACGCGATTCGGCGGTGGGATAGAGCCAGTCGGTGTCGAAGCTGACGAGCGTGAAGCGCACATCCTTCGCGTCGGCGAAGGCGCCGGCGAGGCGGCCGTCGTGCGGCTCGGCAAGGTCGAAATAGTCCATCGCGCGCGTGATATAGAGATAGGCGTTGGCGTCGAACCGGTCGGTGAAGGCCAGCCCCTGGTGCCGCAGATAGGATTCGATCTGGAAATCGGCGTCGAAGCCGAAGCTCTTGATATCGCGCGCCTGCAGGCGGCGGCCGAACTTTTCGGTCAGACCCTCCTCAGACAGATAGGTGATGTGCGCCGCCATCCGGGCGACCGCCAGCCCCTTGGTCGGCGCGCGCGCGCTGCCGTAATATTGGCCGTCCTGCCAGTCGGGGTCGGCCATGATCGCTTGGCGCCCGACTTCGTGGAACGCGATATTCTGGGCCGAATGCCGCGCCGCACTGGCGATGACGACCGCCGAAGCGATACGATCAGGATAGGTCGCGGCCCAGCCAAGCGCCTGCATCCCGCCCATCGACCCGCCGATGACGGCATGAAGCCGCGCTATACCGAGATGATCGAGCAGCATCGCCTGCGCCCGCACCATGTCGGTAATCGTGATGACCGGGAAATGCATGCCCAGCGGCGCGCCGCTGACTGCATCGGGCGACGCTGGCCCGCTCGTCCCCATGCAGCTGCCGAGGACATTGGCACAGATCACGAAAAAGCGGTCGGTGTCGATCGGCTTGCCGGGGCCGACCATGCGCGCCCACCAGCCAGGCTTGCCCGTCGCGGGATGGTCGCTCGCGACATATTGGTCGCCGGTCAGCGCATGGCAGATGAGCACGGCGTTCGCCTTGTCGGCATCGAGCGCGCCATAGCTTTGATAGGCGATCGTCACCGACGGCAGCACCTGTCCGCTGTCGAGCGGCAGCGGCACGCCGATCGTCACGCTTTGATGCTGGATCTGGTGAAGCAGGCTCGCCATGATGCGCGCGGGGCTAAGCGGACGCGGGCACCCTGTCAACGTACTGGACTCGGCGGGCGCAGCCGCTAAACGGCGCGGCATGACCGACGCGACCCCCACTCTCACTCCGAAGCCGTGGATCAGCGGCATCGCCCCCTATGTTCCCGGCAAGTCGGCGGGCGCTGACGGCCGTCCGCTGATCAAGCTCAGCGCGAACGAAAATCCGCTCGGAACCGGGGAAAAGGCGCGCGAGGCGTTTCATGCGTCGCAGGGCGCGGCCGACGCGTTGTCGCGCTATCCCGATCCCGGCGCGACCGAGCTGCGCGAGGCGATCGCCGCCAAGTTCGGGCTCGATCCCGCGCGGATCATCTGCGGCAACGGGTCGGACGAGCTGCTTCATCTCGCGGCGGGCACCTATGCCGGTCCGGGCGACGAGATTCTGTATGTCCGCTATGGCTTCGCGGTCTATGAAATCGCCGCGCGCCGCGTCGGCGCTATTCCGGTCGAGGCCGACGATCGCGATTATGCTACCGACGTCGATGCGTTGCTCGCGGCGGTGACCGAGCGGACGCGCGTCGTGTATCTCGCCAATCCGAACAATCCCACGGGAACGCTCGCGACGCGTGAGGAGGTTGCGCGGCTCTATGCGGGACTGCCGCGCGACGTGCTGTTCGTCATCGACCAGGCCTATTCCGAATATCTGTCGGACGATGAGGACGACGGCGGCCTGGAACTCGCGAAGACCCACCCGAACGTCTTCGTCACGCGCACCTTTTCCAAGATTCACGGGCTTGCCGCCGAGCGTATCGGTTGGGGCTATGCCGCGGCCGAGGTGATTTCGGCGCTGCACCGCATCCGCCTGCCGTTCAACGTCACGCGCGCGGGACAGGCGGCGGCGGTCGCGGCGCTGGGCGACGAGGCATTCGTCGCGCACAGCCGCGATCATAATGCGAAATGGCGCGCGTGGCTGGCGCAGGAGCTTGAAGCGCTCGGCAATCACGGCATTCGCATCGTGCCGTCGGCGACCAACTTCCTGCTCGTGCTGTTCGAGGGCGCGGTGAGCGCGGAGACGGTGTACAACCGGCTGATGGACGCGGGCTATATCGTGCGCTGGTTGCCCGGACAGGGGATTCCGCAGGCGCTGCGCATGACGATCGGCACCGAGGAAGAGACGCGCGGGCTCGCGGCGGCGATCCGCGCCGCGCTGGCCGGCTGATGGCGATCGCGAATGTCACGATCGTCGGGCTTGGACTGATCGGTTCGTCGATCGCGCGCGCGGTCGGCGAGCGTCTGCCGTCGGTGACGGTGACCGGGCATGACGCCAGCGCCGACGTGCGCGAACAGGCGCGCGCGCTTGGTCTCTGCGACAGGATCGCCGACGATGCGGCGGATGCGGTCGCTGCCGCCGACCTAGTCATATTGGCGGTCCCCGTGGGCCGCATGGCCGACGCCGCGCGCGCGATGGCGCCGGGGCTGAAGGCCGATGCGATCATCTCCGACGTCGGCTCGTCGAAGGCGGGCGTCGCCGATGCGCTGGCAAAGGCGCTCCCCGATCATATCGTGATCCCGGCGCATCCCGTTGCAGGCACCGAGAATAGCGGTCCCGCGGCAGGCTTTGCGACGCTGTTCGAGGGGCGCTGGTGTATCGTGACGCCTGGCGCCGATGCCTCTGCTGACGCTGTGGCGACGCTCGGCGGCTTCTGGGAGGCGCTTGGCGCGAAAGTCGAGACGATGGACCCCGTGCACCACGACATGGTGCTGGCGGTGACAAGCCATCTGCCACACCTTATCGCTTATACGATCGTCGGCACCGCGAGCGAGCTGGAGGAGGTGACCGAGAGCGAGGTCATCAAATATTCGGCGGGCGGCTTTCGTGATTTCACGCGCATCGCGGCGAGCGACCCGGTGATGTGGCGCGACGTGTTTCTTGCGAACAAGGATGCGGTGCTCGCGACCCTGCAGCGCTTCAACGAGGATCTGACCGTGCTTCAGCAGGCGATCCGGCGCGGCGATGCCGACAAGCTGGAGGATTGGTTTACGCGCACGCGCGCAATCCGCCGTTCGATCATTGCCGAAGGTCAGGACGATGCGGCGCCCGACTTCGGGCGCAAGCACTAGGCCATAGATCAGGCCGGAGATTCGCTTTCGAGCAGCGCCTCGGGCGGGTTGAGCGCATTGATCGCGCGCCAGACGCGCTCCTCGGCTTCCTCGCGCGGCAGGCCGGCGGGGATCGTCTCGCCGATACGATAGGTGATCGTCCCCGGCCATTTGACCCAGCGGCGTGGCGGATAGACGAGGCCGCTGTTCACCGCGACGGGGATGACCGGCACGCCAAGCATGCGATAGACGCCGGCAAAGCCCGAACGGAGCGGGGGCGCCTTGCCATGGGGGACGCGCGTACCTTCGGCGAACAGCACGAGCGGGCGATCCTTGGCGAGCGCAGCCTTCGCAGCGTTCAACATTGCGCGCATCGCCTTGCCGCCGCCGTCGCGGTCGACTGGAATCAGGCCATAGAAAGCCGCAGCCTGGCCCCAGACCGGGATCGAGAAAAGCTGCTCCTTTGCAAACACCGCGGGGTGCTTGAACAGCATCGGCTGCTCGATCGTTTCGAACGCGCCCTCGTGCTTGAAGACGTAAAGCACGGGGATGTCGGGCATCTCGCCTTCGACGACGATCTTGTGGCCCAGCACAAAGCGGCAGATCAGCCGGTGAAATTGCGCCCAGATCCGGACGAACCAGATCGTCGCATGGTGCGAGATCGGCAGCGAGATCACCGCGCCGATCGACGAGATGCCGCTCATGATCACGAATAGGATCCAGAACAGGATCGAGCGGAGAAGGGCGATGGTATAGCGCATCGGCGCCGCTTTAGAGCCCGAGCACGCCGCCCGCCAGCCCCGCGAGATATTTATGATATTCGCGGAACAGCGTCGCAAAGTTCGGTTGGCTGCGTACAGCGTCGGGCAGAATGGTCACCTTGTCGCCCACCGCGCGGCCGATTTCATATTCGGCGCGGCGCATATGCCAGTCGGTCGTGATCAGCCGGATGCTCTTGTAGTTGCGCCGCGCAACCCAAGTCGCGACCTCGGTCGCGTTCGAGCGCGTATCCTCGGCCTCGAACCCCAGCGCGATGCAGCAGTCGAACAATTTCTGCGGGCGTTTATACTCGGCGGCGAGTTCGCGGGGCTTCACCTCGCGCGAGACGCCGCTGATGAGCAGGCGCCCGGCATCGCCGGCCTCGAGCCGTTCGAGCGCACGGTCGATGCGGCCGGGTCCGCCGGTCAGCACGACGATCGCGTCGGTCTTTTGCGCCGGCGCGGGTTGCGGCAGCAACAGGGCGAACCAGGCAAAGCCGAGTACCCAGGCAAGAAACAACAGAGAAATCAGTCGTTTGATCATAGAATCTTCTGGAGTGCGGCGAGCAGCGTCTGCCGCGCCGTCAGGGCTGCGAGCGCGATAGCCAATAGCGGCAGCGCCAGCAAGAGCGCCCAGCCGGCGGCGCCGAGCGACGCCGTCGCGGCGAGCCCGGAGGTTATTCCCGACCATTGCCAGCCGATCAGCAGCAAGATCGCCGCGGCGATCGCAGTGCCGAGTGCGATGCCATAGGCGGTGTCGATCGCGATGCGGCGCTGAAACAGGCGCGTGATCTGCTGGTCGGTGGCGCCGATCAGGTGCAGCATCTCGATCGTCGCATAATGGGTGCCTAGCGCGGCGCGCGCGGTCATGATCACGATTGCCGCGCTGGCGGCCGTCATCAGCAGGACGAGCGCCCCCGCGATCCACGCGAGCGAGCGGATCAGCCGCGCGACCGGGCCAAGCCATTCGGCGTGCGGAATGATGCGCGCCCCCGGCGCCACGCGTTCGACGAGCGCGCGGAGTTGCGCCATATGGCCCGCGCGATCCTCGCCGACGAAGTCGATATCGACCAGCGCGGGAAGGGGAAGCGACTGAAGCACTGGGTCGTCGCCTTCGGCGCTACCGAACCATTGGCCCAGCGTCGCCCTCAATTCCGCCTGTTCGACCGCGCGCGCCGATCGCACGAAGGGCTGTGCCGCGGCGGCGCGGCGCAATGCCGCCGCCTGTTCGGCGCGGGTGATCGGGTTAGCGGTGACGATCTGCACCGTGACGCGTCCGGCGATTGCGTCGCCGATCGCATTTGCCGACCGCGCGAGGCCGACCCCCGCCGCGGCGGCGAGCAGCGTCAGCAGCATCAGGATGGCAATGACCCAAGGCGTCGGTCCCGACAGGCGGCGGTCGGGAAGCAAGCGGCGATGCTGGGCGGGAACGCGGGGGATGATCATCACGACCTGTTCGGCGGATAGCGCAGCGCGCCCGTGGGGTCCGACAGCCGGCCCTTTTCCAGCCGCATCATCTGCGCATTCTCGATGCGGCTGATCAGGTGAATGTCGTGGGTCGCGACGACGACGGTGGTGCCAAGGCGGTTCAGCGCCTCGAACAATCCCAGCAGTCGCATCGCCATGTCGGGGTCGACGTTACCCGTCGGTTCGTCGGCGACCAGAAGCTGCGGGCGCGCGATCACTGCGCGCGCGATGGCGACGCGCTGCTGCTCGCCGCCCGACAGCGTCGGCGGAAAGGCGTGCGCGCGATCGCCAAGGCCGATCCAGCTCAGCATTTCGCCCACCGGACCCGACAGATCCTCTTCGCTGACCCCCGCGATACGGAGCGGCAGCGCGATATTGTCGCGCGCCGACAGATGCGGGATCAGCCGGAAGTCCTGGAACACGACGCCGATGCGGCGGCGAAAGCCGGGTAGGCGGTGGCGCGGCATGCTGACCAGGTCCTCGCCGAACAATCGCACGATACCGCGGCTAGGCCGCTGCGCGAGGTACAGCATCTTCAGCAGCGATGTCTTGCCCGCGCCCGACGCACCGGTGAGAAAATAGAAGCTGCCGGGCTGCAGGTTGAAGCTGACATCGCTCAAAACCTCGGCATCAGGGCCATAACGAAGGCCAACGCCGCTGAATTCCACCATGGCCCCGCCGGGACGAGGGGGCGAGGTCATGACGCCACCGCCACGCGGAATCGCGGCCCGAAAGCGACGCGGAACTGGGCGGTTGGGGCGCTCATGCCCCCGCCTGTTACATGCCTGTCCACAGAGGTAAAGCGGGAAGCGCAACGCGGCGCTTGCAACGCGCGAATCGGCGTGTTTAGAGGGGCTCCATGATCCTAGCCTGCCCGTCCTGCCATACGCGTTATGTCGTGCCCGATACGGCGATAGGACCCACTGGACGCACCGTGCGCTGCGCCAATTGCCGTCATAGCTGGTTTCAGGAGCCCGCGGCACCCGCCGCCACGGCGGCATCGCAGCCCCCACCGGCACCTGAACCCGCACCCGCGCCGGGCGCCGAGGAGGCTGCGCCCGCGCCAACGCCCGCGCCCGCTCCGTTTGTCGAAGAGCCTCTTGCCGAGGCCGCGTCGGCCCCGCCACCCCAGGCCTTTGCCGCGCCCGAACCGCAGATCGTCACGCCCCCGGCGGACGAGCCGCTTCCCTTCCGCCGTCCGCGCCGCAACCCGGCGAAGCGCTGGACGTGGATCGCCGCCAGCGCCGCGGCGCTGATGCTTGCCGCCACCGGCGCGCTCTATTGGTTCGGACTGCCGGGCTGGGCACAGGGGCTGGGGATTCCGGGAATGTCCGATGAGCCCGATCTGGTCATCGAACTGCCGCCGAACCAGGATCATCGCGAGCTTGCCGACGGCACCATCTATTTCGCGGCGTCGGGTGTGATCATCAACCCGACCGATCGTGAACAGCGCGTTCCGCCGATCCTGGCCGAACTGCGCGATGCGCAGGGCACGATCGTATATAGCTGGACGATCAAACCGCCGGTGCGGATGCTGCCGCCGAACGAAAAGGTCAATTTCAGCGAGGCGAAGCTCGACATTCCTCGCCGTGCGACGCAGCTGACCGTCAGCTGGGCGCTACCGAAGGGCTGAAAATACGGTGACGTCACGGCGTCACAGGCTGAGCGCGGCGGCGAGCGACAGGAGAAAGCTCGTCAGGGTGGCGACGATGATCGGCGCAAAGCTTCGCCATCCCTGATCCAGCAGCAGGTGCAATCGCGCCTTCATCGCGGTGGCGACGATCGCGAGCAGGAGAAGTGCCGACGCGGCGGTTGCGGCCGCGCTTTGTACCGGCTTCGGGATCGCGATCAGCGAATTCACCGCCGCGATGGCCAGAAAGCCGAGGATGAACCAGGGCAGGCGCAGCGGAATGCGCGTCTTGCCCGCGCCGCCTTCGCCGCTCCGTCCCAGCCACAGCGCGACGAGCATGAGCATCGGGGCCAGCAGCGCGACGCGCGTAAGTTTGACGATCGTCGCAACCTCGCCCGCTTGCGGAGAGAAGGAAAATCCCCCGCCGATTGCCTGTGCGACGTCATGGATCGACGCGCCGATCAGAAAGCCGGCCTGCGCATCGGTGAGGCCGAGCTGCGCCGCGAGCACGGGATAGAGCGTCATCGCCAGCGCGCTCGCGACGGTGATGCCGACGAGGGTGAGGGTGAAGCGCGCCTGGTCGACGCGCTTGTCGCCGATCAGCGAATAGAGCGCGAGCGCGGCCGACGCGCCGCAGATGGCGGTCGCGCCGCCGGCAAGCAGCGCGGCGTGCTTTTCCTGCGCGAACAGGCGCGCGCTCGCGACGGTCACAACGATCACGGCCAGCATGATCAGGACCAGCAGCGCGAAGGGAAGCGGCCCGAGCTCGGCGAGCTGCGCGGCGGTAATCCGCGCGCCGACCAGGACGATCCCGATGCGCAGCGCGGTCTGCGACATCAGGTCCAGCCCTGCATGGGTGCGGTTGTCCTGCGACAGGAAGGATAGAGCCAGGCCGATGAGCAGGCCCATCAGTACCAGCGGCGCGGCGTAGTGATCGGCCAGCCACGCGGCGGCCAGCGCCGCGATCGCGGTGACGAAAGCCCCGGGCAGATAGTCGCGCCATTGCCGCTTGGCTGGCGGCGCAGTCTCGAGCTGTATTTCGCCGTAAAGATCGGCGGCCATCGGCCAGCTATGGTCGGACGTCTGCATGGCTCTCCCCCCGCTCGAACGTCGCTTCGCATATCCGCGCCTGATGGTCGATAGGCCATTGCTGGCGAGCCGCGCTCTTGCTAGAGGCCCCGCTCTACCGGCACCCGTAGCTCAGCTGGATAGAGCGCTGCCCTCCGAAGGCAAGGCTAAGTCAAGCGCGCTGTGGGTGATGGTTGAAAAAGTTGAGGAATGCCAAGCGATTGGCGGAACTCGAAGGAAGCAGAGAAACTGCTTCCGTGGTCACGGAAGCGCCGCGGAAGCAAACTGAAGGAAGCTGTAGAGTACGAACGACCACAATCGGCAGTGCCTCGAGCTCGCACCGTTTGCGATCGTTTGAAGTTGGAATCGAGATTGACCCCGGTCGATCTCGGACACTATCTGAAGATAAATGCACCCATAGCTCAGCTGGATAGAGCGCTACCCTCCGAAGGTAGAGGCCTCAGGTTCGAATCCTGATGGGTGCGCCATCTGCCTCCTAACATGGCTCAGGGTCGAGCGGTTGCTCCCCATCTCTCGAACAGCCCGTCACGAAATCCCTTCCGGATTCTCACCCTCATGGGGCGTTGAGGAGTTTCCCCGTTGAAGGAGTCGGCCGAGACGGAGGCTCCGGGCGGAAGGCTCCGTGTCCTTGGGGATACCCACGATATTCCGGCGCGCAATCATTCAGGAACGGTCAGCAATCCCTTCACAGCAAACAGCTCGACCGTGCGCATGAGGATGGCGCTCGCATGAGTGAAGTTTCCGAGCTGATCCTTGAAATAATAGCTCCACTTTTCGCCATGGAAGAGGTTGTTCCGCAGGCGGTAGACGATGATGAGCAAGGCCAGAATGGTCTCCGCGGCGCCCGTTTGAGCCTCACTTGAAACAGCCTCGACCTCGGTACGGCCGCCGTTCGGGCCCGGGTGGAAGCGCAACGCCTGCTCGTCGCCAGCATGACGACGCAGGGCTTCGGCGAGCATCAGCGCCTCTTCATCCTGCAAGCGCTGCTTGGCCTGCAAGGCTTTGTCGACCCTCAATTGCAGGGATCGCTTGGCGACAGGGTCCATCGCACGATTAGAGAGCGCTGCCCGTAGGGTAGGATTGAGCGCGGTAGCGGCTGCGATGGCGGCATCCCGATCAGGATAGTGGTCGGCAAAAACCGAGTCGTTCTCGCCTGGCACCATGCGCTCGCGCCAGATCGGAGCGAGTTCAGCTTTGTCGACAAGCTCCTGCATGAACCAGCGTTCGTGCAACGGGCGGTAATGGGGCCAGGGCGAATCCATCGGTCTGCGCCTTCGACCGCGCCAGCGTAGAGCATGACAAAGATCGTCTTGGCCGCGATTTCCCAGATTGAATGCTCGCGGTTCTGTAGGCCTTCTGGGAATATTTCCGGCAAGCGTGCGTGGATGTCCTTCCACGATAGGACCTGGGGGAGCGTCATGCTTTGAGGCCATAGAGGCTGCGCAAGGCCTTTTCGATGACCGCACGCGGAGAGTCCTTCGCGACAAGCCGCTCGATTTGCACCATGGCCGAGGCAGGCGGCAGCGGAATGGCCTCCAATTCAAACGCCGACACGGCGACACTCCCGCTGATGCAACGGAACACCTGATCGACCACGTCGCTGTTGAGCACGGCGGCAACGGTAGCCGGGGTCACTTTCGGCTTTCCGATAGCGCGCACCATGTTCAGGTGGTTTTCGACGATGACACCACCATGCGCGTCGATGAAGGTCTGCGGCAATTCAGCCGCTACCAGGCGGCGCAGTTGCTCCTTGGCAGTCGTGCGCTGCACCAGGACGCACCCTTGCTCTACGACAAGCCATTCGTCGCCCGCTTCCGTCTTAAAGTAGGGAGCATGGTTCTTCTTCTGTGCTCGGAATACAAAGCGCCCATCAGCCGTTACGGCCTCCGCCCAAATTAGTGGGTGCAGTCCGTGCGCCGCGCGGGTGCGCATCTGAGGCTTGAACCTATTCCAAACAAGCGGCCCAGTCGAAACGCCATATCCCCAATCCGACAGGCGGGCGGCCATGCCTTCGGCCGACTTGATCAACCCCACATGGCCCGGCTCCCGGGGCGCAAGCCACGGTGCGCTGGCGTCGAGCGGAAGACCAACTTTGCCGTTCTTAGTTAGCCGCGCCTCGCGCTCGTTATCGACATTGAGATAATGCACTTGGAAACGATCCCGCTTTCCGCCCTTGCGATAGAGCGCAAGTAGGGTTTCCTGCAGGACATCCTCGAAGACGCCACGGCGGGCATGGACAAAATCAATCGCGATGGGTGGAGCCTGGTCCGCGAGAAGCTGGCGCAAAGCAGTGTAATACTGCCCACCTAGAACGCTCGTGGGTGTGAGGTAGGCGATGACGCCGCCCGGTCGTGTCCATCTCAGCGCGACGTCAGTGAACACGCCATAGAGGTTGGCATGGCCGTACAGACTGCGTGCATAGCGGGCGCGTCGCGCAGCCGAGAGGGTCACGCGCCCGTAGGGTGGATTGCCGATCACCAGGTCATATTGTGCCACGGGCGTCTCTTCGAGCGTGTCACAGACTTTCACGAACACTGGCGTAGTGCGGCCGCTCGCCATACTGAGATCGGATAGGAAGATTTCGAGCGCGGCCTGTGAGAGGGACGCCGCATGCGGATCAAGCTCGAGGCCCGAAAGACGGGTGCCTAGCTGGGCAAGGACAAAAGCCGGCTCGCTGCCTTCAAGTGCTAGGCGCATGCGCGCGGCGACTTCCAAAAGGAAGGCGCCACCGCCGCTCGCCGGGTCGAGCACTCGTGCAGTTGACCAGTCAACGCCGCCTTCATCGGCGAGATCGAGCAGGCGCTGTGTCAACGCCGGAGGCGTGTAAAATGCGCCGAGGGCGCTGCGCTCCCTCCCCGGCAATAAGGTCGTATAGAGGCTGGTCAAGAAGTGGCCGCCTTCTAGGATAGGCAGTATCGCGGCTTCACGCCCAATAGATGTGGCGAGCTGGCGCGCGGTCGCGTCGAGCTTTCCGCGGACAGCCACAAAGGGCGGGCTGAGGGTCAGCCGAGGAGCCACACACGCGGCAAATGCCTCTATTGCTGCCCTTGCGAAAAGGGCGGCTTGGCTGGTGCGGCGTGTTTCCGGAATCGTTTCTGCCCAAGCCCTTGCCATGACGCGGGCGCGCGCCAATTCGACGCGTTTGGAGTCTAGGGCAACGGCCGCGTCGGCTGTTGCTGGGCTTTCCAAGTGTGCGGTCGATCTGGAATTTGTCATCTCTTCCCCCCATCCCGCGTCTTAGCCGCCTTCGGCTTGTAAGGCGCTACCTTGATTTCACTCGCCCGCTTCCGGACTTCCGCGATGTCAAAGCTGGTTTGCATCTCCATCAACTGTTCGATAGACACGCCAAAGGCTTTCTCTATGCGAACCGCCATTTGGGGCGTCAAATCCGAGCGGCCGTTAAGCAGAGCCGAGAGCGCCGGCCGGGTCACGCCTAGTACCTGTGCGGCATCCGTCACCGATAGACCATTGGCCTCGACAATTTCGCTTTTGACGAACTCGCCAGGGTGGCCAGGCTCTGTTGTCCGGACTGCAGCTCGCATGTGGCGCCCTCCCTACCTTGGCGACCTTATGGACTGTGCCCTGTAAAGAGTCGCTTTACAAGTTATTTGTTCCATTTTTGTTCGCAGGAAGAATGCAGCCGAAATTGCGCTATCAGAACACACTCACTCGAATGAGTGAGGCTCAGCGGGCGTCCTGTTTCGGGCCTGCTCAATGGCCTCGAATAGGTAGGGACGGCACAGACACGTTGTCATGCCGGGCGGGCACCGGCGGATCAGGCCATGCCCATGATCGCCCGGCGCGGCGATATCGTCCTTGACGTCAGGCCGAATCCTCTTCCATTTGCTGCCTCAGCCGATCGAGGGCGTCGTCCCAGGCCGCGCCGAGCTTCGCCAGCCAATCAGCCGCCGGGGCGAGCGCTTCGGGGCAAACCGACAAATGCACCTCGCGCCCCTGCTTGCGGGTCATCACGAGACCTGCGTCGATTAGCACCCCGACATGACGGCTAACCGCCTGCCGGCTGATGGTCGCATCTCGGGCAAGATCGGAGAGCGTGAGCCGCCCCTCGCGCGCAAGGCGATCGACGATCCTCGATCGCGTCGGGTCACCGAGCGCGGCAAAAAGCGGCGCGACGTCGAGCGACCGCTCCTCAAGTCGCGACATGGTCGGCGATGTTGTCGAGCTGCATCTTCCATCCGCCTTCATTACGTTGCCATACGGCAAACGCCGGGCCTACGGGCAGGCCGGCAAAGCCACGTTCCGTTAGCATTAGACGGGTTCCATCACCTTCCGGGGAAATGACGATTTCGACCGTGAGGCGAGCATCGCTGTCCGGGTCGCCAGGGAAAGCGTCGGGATCGAATGCCGGCCATTCCCAAACTAGGCGGCTGAGTGGCTCCATGGTTACTATGCGCATCTCCCAACGCATGTGTTCGATGCCGGGATAGAGGCTGCGGCAGTCGAGCACCGCCCCCTCGCGCATCTCCCCTGTCATCTCGGCGCGGAACCAACGGCCAGGCACGCGAAAGGCGGCATGAGGTGCAGCGATTGACCCACGTGTGGTTTTCGATTGCCAGAAGGTTCTGCCGGGACGGTTCGCGCTGACGCTTGCCGTCCCCGCAGAAATGGCACCACCTGGCCACTCTCTTGATTTGTCCAACGACGCGAGAGCCGTTCCGCTCTCGGCCAGCCGATCACGGCGTCCGCCGCGTCCTGGCCATCAAAGGAGCGGCGAGCCCAACGTACACTCTCCTCCCAAGCCATATCGCCGGAGACGGGACAGAAAGACGGATATGAATCGGGGCGTCCAACGCTCAACAGGTTATCGTCTCTTACATGCAAGTCTTTAGGTCGCAGCTTGTGGACCAATGGCAGCTAAAGCGGTTGCTGCCCGTCATCGGCGCCGGTCTGGGTTTATCGTTGAGAGCGTCCGCGTATAAAATTTGACTATATAGCCTGAAGGTTATCCCTCTCGAATTCCTATGCAGTGGCATCCTAGAAATGGCTGCGCACTGGAGCGCCGAGGGAGCGCTCATCGGAAATGGCTGGGAATGATCGGGGCAGGAAGAATCAGAACGAGGCACCGCGCCCTCAGAACGAGCCAGGTGGGGGTGGGCTTGGCTTGTTGCTTGTCCTTGCAATTACGGCGATCGGCGTCGGGTATGTTGGCTACCGGCTGACTCTCGTCTTCGGCCTGATCTAAAGAACGATCCTAGCGTGTCATGCGGTTAGACGAGCAGTCGCGAGAGCACATTGGACGCTATGGCATCAAGCTGGTCGTCGCTGCGGCAATCGCTTACATTCTGAAGAGCGAGAATTTCCTTGCAACCTTTGCGTTGTGGACCGGCATATACGGCGTAATGGCCGTCGCTTACGCAGTTCATCGCGGCGAACGATTCGGCAAGACCAGCTTCACCTATTGGGATGAAGCTCTATGGTTGGCGGCGACGGCGTTGGGTCTCTACATTTTCAGTGGTCATCAACTGGCCGTTTGATCGGCTAAATCTGTTGGTTCAAAGAAAGCGTGCGGCTGCGTCGCCTACGCCTGACAACTCGACCTTCAGTTCCTGACCAGGAAGGATTTGCAGCAGCATCGGGATGATCGATCCGGTTGCTACGATATCGCCGGCACTGAGATAATTGCTTCTGGCGATCAGGTCATTCACGAGCCAGAGAGCAGAGTTGATCGGATCAACCAGCCCCTCTCCCGATGCCGACTGAAACACCGGAACGTTGTTGATCGACGCTCGCATGTCGATCCTGTCCATGGCCTCCAGGCCTGTTGGCTCATGATATTTGTCGACGATCGTCGAAACATGGAACGCATAGTCAGCGATGGCGGCCAGGTGTGGTTGCCCAGTCAGGTGACCACGTCGCCCGACAAGACCGATAGCCGGTTGGTAGCTTAGGATAGCCTTGCAAAATTGATCGCGAGTGATGGGCCAATGGTCCGCCCCCAAGGGACCTCCTATCGTAAAGACGATTTCGCATTGTGCCCCGATGAAACCTTGGGGAAGCCGGAACGGCCCGTGGGAGTCTTGAAGCACTGTTCCCACAGGAATCGGGCAGTAGATCGGACTGGCAAGGCCAAGCGAGCCGCGAATGGCCGGGCAAGTCCCTATGAGGGCGTAGCCTACCGCGTCATTGGCGAAGGCTGAGATTGCTGCTGACTGCACCGCCCAAGCGTCGTCTTCGCTTCGAAGCAGATCGAAAGGGATGTCTGAGGTCAGTCCCTGCCGACGGTTTCGGCAAAGCAAGTTAGCGAGATAATCGAGATTCTGGTCAATCATAGAAGCACACTCCCGCGCGAGAGAGGGCGCAAAGTCGTGCTCAGTCAAATAAAAATCCGGCTATATGAGTACGTATATTTTTGTCGGAGCTTTTCTTATGAAAATACTATCGCAGCGCGGCTGAGCTCCCGTCGAAATAATATGCGGCTCTATTTAGCTTGAGGGTCCCACCAAACCGGAAGGATCTGAAGGTATGAAGCCGCTTAAACCGTCCCTCGCACCCGCAGCTGCGGCCACAGCCGAGGCCGGTCGTCCAACAAGACCGGGGTCTGGACGTCGGCGGACGCTTTGTCGGGGCGCGGTCGGCGCGGTCGCGATCATGGCCGGTTCGATGATGGGTCTTGGCCAGGCAGTGGCGGAACCCCTGAGCGCGCCGAGCTTTGGTGGCCCTCTGCGCCCGATCCCCGATCCTATGAGTACGGATGCGGGCGTGTTTGGCCGGCTTCATATCACCGGCCAGCTCACAGGCATCGGCAATACGCAGACGAACGGCATTCCCGGCGTCGATCCCCGAACGACAGATCCTCTCGTTGATATCGGCAATGCCCAAATTCAGGTGCAGACAACCGGGGCGCCCTTGACGTTCTTCGTCCAGGGCGGTGTCTACTCGCTGCCTTCTTTGGGTTCGGCCTATACCCGCGCAACCGACGTCACCGATCAGTTGTACGGGCCCGTGCCCGTTGCCTATGGCAAGCTCGAACTGTCGCCTAATTTCTCGGTGCAGGCGGGTTTGCTGCCGACGTTAATCGGCGCGGAATCGACCTTCACGTTCCAGAATATGAATATCGCGCGCGGCCTGCTCTGGAACCAGGAGCCGGCCATCAGCCGCGGTGTGCAGGTGAACTATAGTAATGGACCGCTCAACGCCTCGGTGTCGGTCAATGATGGTTTCTACTCTGGGGATTACAACTGGGTATCCGGTCTGTTGTCTTATGCGGCGACGCCGTCGAGCACGATCACGCTGGTCGCCGCAGGCAATTTTGCAGAGTCCGGCAAGACCGGCGCGGCGACGCCTCTGGCGCAGAACAACAGCAGCATCTTCAATGTGATCTACACCTATGTCGACGGCCCGCTGACGCTCCAGCCCTACCTGCAATACACAACGGTCCGCTCGAACAGGGACATCGGGATTGATCGCTCGGCCGAAACATTCGGCGGAGCACTGTTGGCTCGATATGCCATCAATGAGAATTTCTCGATCGCTGGACGCGCCGAGTACATCGCTTCAAGCGGAGGAGATTGCGGCGTCGCCGCAGACTGCGCCCCCACTAATCTGCTCTACGGGCCGAAAAGCAGGGCGTGGTCGCTGACGGTGACGCCGACCTACCAGCGCGGGATCTTCTTCGCGCGCACCGAGCTCTCGTACAAGCGCCATTCAGCCGAAAGAGCCTCCCCAACCTCTGAACCATTTTTTCGTCAGCCAGGACAACCGAGGATGCTGGACTGTCCGCGATGAGCGTAACCTCGTCGGCGGCTGCTTCGTCAGCAAGGACGCGGCGATTCATTTCGCCCGTCAGGAAACCAACAACGCGCCGGGCGCCGTGATCTGCATGGGCGAAAGCCAGCGCCTGAGCTTAGACCCGCTGTTTGGGCATCGGGCAGCCGCCTAGCCGGCTGCCGTCGATTTGGCAGCCCCGCCTTTACACTCGCTGACGTTCTCGCGAGGTGGGAGACGGTGAAGTAACTCTTCTGCTTGAAATCAACAAAGCCCGCCGACCTTGCCGAGTCGGCGGGCTTTTTTGCTTCTAAAAGGGCTTCTAGCGAGAAATTCCTATGGAATTTTTATGAGCGAGACCAAACAAACTATTAGATTCCTATTTTTTGAGGCCCCGTCCTCTCTCGAACCTATATGCGGTTCACGTCCATATTTCCGCCAAATTCCTCCTCCGGCACCCGTGCGTACGCAACGGCGCGCTGGAAGAATTCAAACTGTGGCTGGTCAGGACAATCCATCTTGGCCAGCCATTTGTACCAACAGCGGTGCCGGAGGCGAAAGCAATGGATGTTCTTGTACTAGCGATAGGGTTCGGATTTTTCGCTTTGATGTTTGGCTACATCAAGCTTTGCGAAAATCTCTGACCCAGGAGGCGACAATGGACTGCCCGCGATGACTGGTCCGGTTGCATAGTTAGTTGAAGATCGTCTCCGATGCCAGCCTGGGCGGGAGGCGGAGCGCAGCGGAGCCGAGCGGCCAGGCTGGCATCTTGATCGTTTCCGGAGC